>WLWD01006023.1_pt1 | contig 270864 bp, 194 predicted proteins | sample 6712731 | NCBI WGS metagenome assembly WLWD01 (sample SAMN12718690, study PRJNA576275) | sponge metagenome | isolation source: marine sponge | host: Mycale hentscheli | place: New Zealand: South Island, Marlborough, Capsize Point | collected 2014-11-01
GTAATTCACTAAAGTCAATTTCTGATTGCTCAGGCCCTTCAATGGCGATTCGCATCAGTTTAGGTAATGTAGAATCGCTTATTCTGTTACGAAGCCTAGTTTTAAATAGTTTCATTTTACTATAGGAGCGTTCCACACTTGCTGTGCCGACCGGGAGGACCAAAATTAAGTTCATTAGCTTGAAAATCTCTGGAAAAATATCTGTGTAAGCACTAGTAGACTCCATTTCAGCCTTGACATCTTGTAGGGTTTGTGGCTTGGTTAGCTTATTTTTCTCCATAAACGCTTTCTTCTCTTTGGCGAAATTCCCCCCCCCCCCCCTCTCGGACTGAATGATAATGAGGGTTCTACCATGAACATCTGCAACACCCCATGATGCTATTTACCATAATGAGTAGTTTGTGTAACAGTTTCTGCTCAAATTGCTAACACATTGTGACACTTGCAATTGCCTGATTGCACACAAATGCTTTTCTCCTTCGGATCATGTGCCGGTCCAGGTGCTTCCTAGCCACATATCAAGTGGTTGCCAGTGAATATGACGAATTCTATCCTCAACTATGTATTCTCCAATATTCATGCACTTCCTTGTAGAAGTTGGCATGCTAACAACACATTTTCCCACTCTGCCACGGATAGATAGTAGATAGATATGACAGTCAACAACGCTAATTGAATAATGATATAATTGGGATATCTGATGTTGACAAAAGTTTATGATTGCGTAGCATTGTTGAAGTACTGTGACTATAAATGGGTCCAGTTTAGTTGGTTGTTGTTGTTTTTTTGTCATTTTGCTTGTTTGTTTGTTTTGTTTTGTTTTTGGCAATTGGTAATCATAGTGATGGTTATGCGGTAGTAATGCATACATAATAATCTAAATTGACAAACTGTTCATAAGAGGGAGGGGCTGCTTTTCAGCATGCAGTACAATTCTCTTCAACAAGCTGTAATATAATTTTCATTTCGATGAGACAAATGAGATTATTTGCAAATAAAAAGTGGGGCACCCATGTAATGAGATTCAAACTTCTGTATTGCTCATGATTTTTATAGCAACTGATATGCAGAATTTCAGTTCTTAGAATGAAAATTAGAATAGCATGTATGTGAATGTGAGTGTCTATGTTTTGTTATGTCTGTGCATGTGACATATATGCTGGACCATGTTTATTCTTTTATTGTACAGGTCCAGAGTGTGTAGGTAAAATAACGGATAAAAACAAAACAAATTGACCAACACATCATTGTATGAATCTGTCATGATTGATAGTGGCATAGTATAGGGTTGTGGAGAGTGTTTATCACAGAGAGGTTGACAGTGAGAAAGTGAGTTTTATAGCCATCTCCAGAATGTTACCAAGCTCTCAATAGTTGGGCAACTGTCACAACGGTGCATATATCTGTATGTACACTTATATGTGTGAGATGGTTGCCATGCAATGCATGCACCAGGTACAAAGGGTGATGTGGATGATCATGTGGCCTGATGTAACGTCCACTGGAAAGGAAGAAGATGAGAGAAGTAGAAATCTGACCATAGTCAGACATAGTGACCTCAGACTATGTGAACTATTGTGTACATACTTTAATTGCAAGGTTGTAAACTACCTCTCGACCATTTCAAGAATTTATGTTCACTCTTGAATTGTTAATTTTCATCACAGTCAAGCTTAAGCAATACTGTAACAACATAGCTGTAGATGTCAAACAGATAATATGATGATAAAATGACAATGTTTGACTGAATATATAAATATGAGTTAAAGTGCATAATTGGTTTTTCTTGAAAAAGCCGACATCAATTCTATAAAACATTTACACAGTATGGCCATAGTAACCATGATTTATATATCATCAGAGCATTTACCTGCATGAGGTCTTAATAATATCATACAGGCAACTTCACCTCGATGCATTGGGACTCAGCTTTTTGCACTCGACCACCTCCTTACACATTTTAACAATGAAATTAAAGTCTGTAACAAGAAATTTTAGCTGCACTGAAGTTCATCCAAACTAATACCACTGACACAACTTCATCTATCTACTTTGCACTCATCTGCATCAAGCATGCCAATACTTTCCCAACTCTACTGAGAAAATAGTCACGCAGGTCCAGTCACACCTCCATACTCCCATCAAGGCCAATTCACACTCTACAAGACAGATACACGCAGAAATGCTCTCTAATAGAAAAATCAATAGTATTCCACCGCCCCCTCCCCCACCCACCCCCAAGCCAAAGACTTCCCCTCAAAATGTTTTTTTAACGAATCCTATAATGAATCCCTTCACATGAATTCTGAACTCTCTTAATAACCCAGCAGCATCTTAACTTGCATCATTCCTTCATGCTATGCTCACTTGATAGCCTTAACAATCCAGATATGTAGAACTAGAATTTACCTACTGCCTAGCCAAGCGGAGGTGTGATTCAGAACAATGCAGTCCAATCTCTCCTGTTATTACACAAGATTGCCAATACAGAAGAGTGGGGGAGAGTAGTCCCCTCTGAATATATCGGGCATGTAGTGGCCTTTCTAAATGCGAGTGCAGCACAACAAGGAGGATCTGGGCATGTTACACAAACAGACACATGTGTCAATATTACCATTCCAGACTGTCCAACCATCCCGACTTTGGCGGGACAGTCCCGATAATGATGCTCAAGTCCCGAGTCCCGCCTCACCTAAGGTCGGGACAATAGATGTCCCGACATCAGCCCTCAATCACAATATACAGTTAACCAAGTTTACTTTCATATTGCATTTGATTCCCCGTACTCTACCAGTAATACCCGCAACACCAGATTGAATTTTTAATTACACAACACTCAGCCTTTTTCAATGATGATCTTTACCTTGTAGGGGAATTACAATGATTCACATGGTAGCTACAATTGAACAATAACTGTCAATTCAACTGATTCATTCATTGTTCATGCTTATATGTTTTTTTTTATATTGCTGTTTTAATTTTCTTAGCAAATTTTTCCTTGTATGTAATTAATTATTAAAATTTCTGGATATAGAACAACACTAGAAGAGACTTAAAGTTGTAAGGTCTGTCTTACATAGTTTAAGATTACACATGAAACTACTTGGCTGCTGACATATATCAATGTTGGTTGTGCACGTTCAATCTTCAATCTCGTACTGTGTGTCCCTATCACACAAAACACACACACAAACAGCACACAAACTAGCACCGTGCAGCACACCTCAAAGATACAAAAATTGGGGGGGGGGGGGGAGGAGTTGAATTGAAATACCCAACAGTAACAACACTGGCACCAGCGTCCCATACTCCACTCCGCTCAAGAGGTAAAAATAAAAAATCACTATTTCATGAACTTTATACCAATACCTATGCAGAATCTTTCTGTTCAGCCAGTGACCAGCACTGAGCTGCAGGTTAAACTGACCCACTGTAGGTGCAAGTGAGAATGCTAGGAAAGTTTCAAGTCTTCCAAGTACCATCACGCAATGACCTGGACTTGCATCCACCTAATCCAGTTTGCTAGGACAAAAATATTCTGGTATAGCCGGACCCTGTTTCTGCTGCAAAAGGAGAAAGGGATCATTGCTAACTGCTGGGTCCTATTAAGTGCGCGCACAACAAGCAAGGGATCAGACACAGCAGCACTGACATCTCTTGCTGCTTTCCCAACCAAAAGTGCACTGTTGCGGTAAAGAAACTTAGAGGGCTAATCTAGAAGATAGTATGGCTTCCAGACTAGCCAGAAGTGCCTTGATTAATGAAGTTATCTGGGAGAAATTTGGTGTTCTTAAAAAAAATGGAGGAGACTTGCTCTGGCGAGGACATAAACGTCACAAAGAGTATTTGTGCTGGAGTAGTTCTCCAAGTAACCATTACAGAAGGGAACATACACACATGCACATACAAACACATACACACATTTCCATACATCAATTTAATACTGTACACAAAAACACAATTACATACATCAGTCTATTGCAATACCAAATACAAAATAGCATGAGAGCAGGCTATGATCTATTATTACATTGCAAGTTAACCACTAAATGTAATTAACCACGAAATTGAATGACAATTGTTTTCGAGTCCGTCATTCCCATCACACTGAAATAGCTTGCTTACCTTCTGAGTCAGGTTTTCATTCCTGCATCACAAACTGTGAACTGTGTCCTGTCCTGTCCTGTGGTGTTCTCCTCTGTAGCTTGGCACCCTTCATTCCTGCAGTCTTTCTGCACTTAGCGTCGTCTGGCAACTCCTTTACTGTGTTCTTGACCTCATACAGCTTTGTGCAAGTCCTGCCATTAAAATCGCTTAATAAATAACAATAATAACAATAATAACAATAATAACAATAACAATAATAATAATAATTAATAATAATAATAATAATTAATAATAATAATAATAATAATAGTAATTATAATAATTTATAATAATAATAAATAATAATAATAGTAATAATAATAATTTATAAATAATAAATAATAATAATAGTAATAATAATAATTTATAATAATAATAAATAATAATAATAGTAATAATAATAATTTATAATAATAATAAATAATAATAATAGTAATAATAATAATTTATAATAATAATTAATAATAATAGTAATAATAATAATTTATAATAATAATTAATAATAATAGTAATAATAATACTAATACCAAAACAAATAATGATAATACTAATACTAATACTAAAACTAATACTGATAATAATAATACTAATACTAAAACTAATACTAATACTAACAGTACACCGCGTACATTGCCCATTAAAAAAATGTATGGGGAAAATTGCCGTTCAATTGAAATCGCATGGAGAAAGTGAAATACCATGGTTGGAGTTGAAATACTATAGATAGCAAAGTGAAATACCATGGGTAAAAGTGTGCATGCGTTAGTCTGTTAGCCTTAATAATGCCATAGTTTTCGCTGAAAAGTTTATTTACAGTAAGATTTAAGTGTACTATTGCCGAGTGACAGCACGGGTAACCGTGGTATTAGGGATTAATAGCATGAGTAAAGCAATAAATAGCATTACTCATGCTATTAATCCTGAATACCACGATTACCTGTGCCTACTCATACTAATAGTACTCCGCGCAAATTAGCCATTAAGAATGTACAGAGAAAATCGTTGTTCAATTGAATTAGCATGGTTGGAGTTGAAATAGTACAGTTAGCGAAGTGAAATAGTACGGGTAAGTGCGCAGGTATGGGGTAATTAGCCTTAGAAAAGCAGTAGTTTTTAGTGAAGGGGTTGTTTTAAAGTAATAGTGGCTGTTAAATGTCTGCTAGCAATTGAAAGCCGTGGTATTAGGGATTAATAGCACTCGTTAAGCAAAAAATAGCACTCGGCTACGCCACGTGCTATTTCACTTACTTACTCATGCCATCTCAAATACCACGGTTACCCGTGCTATTACTCATAATACTACTACTAATAATAATAATACACATCGTAAATTGCCCACTCAAATGTACAGGGATAATCGCTGTTCAATTGGCACGGGGTAAGTCGTGGTTATCAGGGATGGTAATCGTATGACTATTTCCATGTACAATACAAAACCCAGATGCAGAGATCGTACAAGTGCGATTTTGGGAGAAAACGGTACTTACAACAGTTCAAATAGCACTCGGCTTTGCCCCGTGCGATTTTTCTGCTGTCGTGCAATTTTCCCCAAGTCACCCTCCTAAACATGTGATTACCTATACATAACACTCGTAAAGAAATAAGTAGCTCGGCTCATTTTAATCATGTTTCCTGAATACCACGGTTACCCTTGCTATTACTCATACTACTACTACTATACTACTACTACTAATAATAATAATAATACTAACAAAAATAATTACAATAACATTAATAATAATAAACAATAATAAAACAATAATAATAATAATAGAGATGTGACCGTCTACAGGAAAATCGGGCACAAAGCGAGCCCTAAATTTTTTTATGCACTTAAAAATTTGTCGGCATCCATATATTGAGCTCTCCAAGTTTTAAAGTCATAGCCTCAACCGTCGTCGATATATGCACCCTAACCGTTCCCTACCGCTGGCTTATTTGATACATTTTAATAATTAAATCGACCTTTTCCCGACATTTACGCGTGCCGCGTTGTGCCAGATTTTCCCTGTAGATGGTCACATATATACAAAGTCTATCTAAGAATGGTGCAGGGGTTGAGGGAGCTGAAGCCCATCCCCACATTATTCCTCATACCTAATAATTTCAAATCGACACACTCACTCCACTCTCTAATACTGTATAGGTAATACGTTCATCATGAAAGTTATTACAATTGATTGTATATAATACTTATTGTGAAGCTGGTGTGACACTATTAAGGTTGAGGATCAGTAAACAAAATGCAACAATCTAACTCTTTTACAATAACATTAATAATAATAAACGACAATTTGCATAGATTGCCTAAATTGACTAGAAACATTGCTCACTGAAATGAGCTAAGTCTTGAATCAACAGGCTTGAACCCACACCCCCACAATGTAGGAAAAGCAACAGTCTTCTTGTTATTCATCATAGCTAGACTTTTGCCCCATTTCATGTATCCACCTAGCAAGCTAATTCCACAAAATCAGCCAGAATCTTCCCAAGAAAAAACGACTATCACAGTTCAGCACCCTATACTCTTTCCCACTCATTGGTCTTACCACTGGAGAAGCTTGAGACGGGAGGAACAAGAAGAACCAGTCACATCAGGTGCGCGTTCATTCAACCATTATTGCCATGGTGATAAGCATGGGTGCACGCCCCTATCCAGGAGGAGTGGATGCTGTTGGTGAGACCCTTTACCTATGATTGGTTAGGTAAAGGGTTTCTTCCTTGAGAAGTGTAATTGAGTAGGTAAAAAAATGAGTTTATATTTTGAAGTTGGTTCAGAAGTGAGTCATGCCATTTTGGGAACTGCTTCTTTAATGATATGGTAATAATATGGATACCGTACAACTTGAATCAATCCAATTTTTTCTAACTGAACCTGCTAAAATGGTGTGGGGTTTTTACAATGGAAGCTTAAGTTAATTCATAACACCCATTGAGGCATTACAGTTTTATGTTAAATGTGTTTAAGGGATTTTTGCATAGGATTGAAAATAAATGAATAACAACTCAAAGTATGCGGTAATGGTCGACAATAGAAACATTAGTGACAATTGCTGGACGACTTCAAATACGCGTGGTTGCGGCGGTAGTGCCTCTTTTTCAGGCGATCTCTCTCAGTAGTGTCCCGTATATAGAAGATGAACAGCGAAGGTCTAGTTGGTGCCTTTAATGAAGTCTTCTGTCGCTGTCACTTGAGGGTCATATCTGTAACAGGAAGAACAGTACACGGACTATAAATAAGGTGGTCGACAATTGAGGGCTTACGCTACTAAAGACTTTAAAGTTTTGTTTTTTAATAATCAACTAGATATGCATCTGATTCAATTATAACAAAGCAAATTTTGGTGATAAATCTCAAATAACCTCAATTGTTTACTACAATACTATAATTAAAATGATCAAGTAAAAATGCTACATTTATTTGGCAAAGGCAAATAATCGTATTTTAAAAACATGTCAATGAAAGATGATATTTATAGAGCACTTAACTTTTTCTAGCAGCAATACTTTAATATGGTGCAGTAACATTTTTACAGTAGTTTAAGTGCAGAAGAAGCTAACATCAAATAATCCATTGACTAAAAAAGGCATCCGTACATCAACCTAGACCCGATTAATTTGTATTTTTTAGACACTACATGAACTAATTTGACAGTTTCTTAAAAGTTTAAGTACCGTTAATTCATATATTCACATATCGTTAGCTATCAATGGTAAGTCGCTTGCTTCACCAGTTTACCAATGACATTACTCAGAATCCAAAAAACATTCAAAGATCAAATAGAGGTGTAATGTATAGTTATAAATGTATTTTTCTACTTACACCTTTATAATACCTAATACACTAAACCATGTCTACAACTTGTAATTATAATATTACCTTTTAGTAGTTTCTTTGCTATTAGTCTATCTTTATTTCTCAACTCTGAAGAATTTATAATTTCAGATGCTTTACATTAGTGGAGGAGGGTACTTTTTCTATATATAAAATGTAATTACGCCTTAGTTAAATTTTATTCTACAAAGCTACCGAGATGCGGACCTTTTGAGTTCCAGACAACGGACAGAACAGAATTCCCACTATTGCTACACCTTACAAAAACTGCTTCACTTAATGGACATTCATTGACTCATCAAAATTTTCTACAGTTCTGACAATTTTAATGAATCAGCAAGTTCTATCTCTGGTCCACAGAGGCGGTAGATGAAGTGTATTTCTAACCTGCAGCCCAGTCACGCGTAGCCAGATTTTAACCAATCGCTAAAGCGGGAAAGGGGTGGACCTAGGGCAGGTTGTGCTTGCACAACGTACTCGGTATGCATAATATAAGTGTGATATTTTAGCGACCCCTTGCTCTAACTTCCCAAATGAAATTCAGTTATAATTCGCGTACTTTTAACCTCCATCAATTAGCTCCATAAATGACTGAAATAGGGAATCCAGTGTTTTTAATCAACAGGAGGAGAATATGATAATGATGGTGACAACCCATTTGTTCCCCTTCACCGAAGTTGAAAGCTTCAAAGAAGCAATTAGAAGATGTAAGCTCCTATTTGGAACATTATGGCCACATAAAAGAAGCCAGAGAGTACGGACCAACTATAAACATTACTGTGAAATTAAAAATTTTCATTGTTAAAATGATGTGATTTTTTTTTATTTCAAAAAAGCCAGTATACTATGTTCCACTATTTTATTTATTTACAATTCATATTCATAATAATCTAATACACCTTGCACAATCAAATATTAGATAAATAGTCAAAAAGTGATGGTTTCCGAGAAGGGACAGGTTCTCAACAATGGACAAAACTGGTGTTCCCATTTTGTCCTTTATTCGGAAGTTTGACTGAAGTATGAAAATGTTAATTTAAACTGGTTGATAATGAATATCTTGGAAACCAAAATTTCAATTTTTCCAAACTGGTCTCGAAGCTGTAGTGACATTGATTGAACCCACATCTCAGCGTACCCTCCATAAGGTAGTATGTACTGGCCTTGTCAAGAGGTGATACGATTCTACAGAATGATTCTAAGGACAGTCTCAAATAATTTGGAAACATCCAGTAAGTTATTTAAAAACTTTTGAGTTGATTTAGATTTAATATGCATTTATATTTTAAGAAGTTACTGTAGATTTGACAATTATAATATGATCAGAGACAATTAATTATTTATAGAAACCATAGTATTTTACAGTAATAATAAGAATGTAACTTTCATAATTTTTGAGAAGCTAAAGTTGTGGTAGATTATTGTTTCTGTAAAGAGAACAATTTATTTGATTTTTCTGAACCATATTTAACATAATAATGTAATATTAATATATTAATAGAATATACTTTCATATTTACTTGGCTGATGAAGACTCGGTTACAGTAGTTAGCCAGCGCACTTGTCAGGGTGGGTCTAATATTGGTGAGGAAGTGACTATTCGAGGAATGGGTCCCAAATACACTGGAAAAATTTGTTCCATTGGTATATTTAGAGTCAATGTAACAATCATTAATTATATCTTGTGATGATCAGCCTTTATACTTGCACACAATTATGAGGAAAAATAAACAAAAAAATGGGGATGATTATGTTTGATTTTTTTTCTGTTAAAGCAATTTTTATAAAATATTTCATGAATCAATTAGTAAATGTAATTAGAAAATTTGTCATAATTGATATTCAAATTTTGTTGAGCTCTATGTTTTTTTTTCCAACTTCCATGATACTGTAGGAAGTAGAATGAAAATGCAACAAAAAGAAGTGGAGTTCTTGGATGGAAGTTTCACCTCATTACAAGAATGTGGTGATTTAGGTATGCAGTCTACATCAGTAAATAGGTCAATTATTCGGGTAAACACAATTTATTACGGCAGTAGTGTGTTGAATTGTGTAGGTTGGAATTGCAGGATAGGATCTGATGCTGATGCTATTACAAATGGTGTTGCTGTGGATGGTGCCGCTGGTGTGAATAGTGTTACTGTGGTGGATGGTGTTACTGTGGTGGATGGTGTTACTGTGGTGGATGGTGTTACTGTGGTGGTGTTACTGTGGTGGATGGTGTTGCTGTGGTGGATGGTGTTGCTGTGGTGGATGGTGTTGCTGTGGTGGATGGTGTTGCTGTGGTGGATGGTGTTGCTGTGGTGGATGGTGTTGCTGCGGTGAATGGTGTTGCTGCGGTGAATAGTGTTGCTGCGGTGGATGGTGTTGCTGTGGTGGATGGAGTTGCTGTGGGAGGTGAAGTTGTTGCGATGGATAGAGTTGCTGTGGGAGGTGGAGTTGCTGTGTGAGGTGGAGTTCCTGTGGGAGATGGAGTTGCTGCAATAGATGGAGTTGCTGTGGGGGGTGGAGTTGCTGTGGGAAGTGGAGTTTCTGCGATGGATAGAGTTGCTATGGGAGGTGGAGTTGCTGGCGGTGAATGGAGTTACTGTGGGGGTGGAGTTGCTATGGGGGGTGGAGTTGCTGCGGTGGAAGGAGTTGCTATGATGGATGATGTCGCTGCGGTGAATGATGCTGAAGTGAGAAGTAGTGGGAGAGGTTGTGGTAGCAGACTGGAACTTGGTAGGATAAGAGTAGGAGGTCACAGGGTAGAGGAGGAACAGGTGAAAATAGGCAAGCAAACTGTGATGGTGGCCTGAGAGGCTGTGGTTGCTAATAAAGTTTAGGAAAAAGAGGAAGAAATAGAGGTTCTGTATCAAATAGAAGAGGAAAAGAAATTGGTAAGTAGATTGGATATGAGGGGAGTGAGAGAGAGAGAGAGAGAGAGAAGGAGAATGTTTTGGATAACTAGTTTATTATTGTGTGTAGTGTACTTTACTCCAGTTACAGGACTGACAAATTAGGTCTTTACCACTAATGGGTTAGTGGTGGCAACACCAGTTATCACACTGAGGCAGCTGACCCAACCATAACCACATGGAATAACAAATATAATTGAATCAATCAATAGCTAAGTTAAATAAATAAAACGATTGTTCCATGGAAAAAATAACAGTTTTGCAAGACCTGCTTGACTGACTAGCAAAACACAGATCAATAGGTGTGCATTACACCCTTAAACAGGTGCTTCAGGATATTAATAAGTAGAGATAATTCATTTTAGACCTATTGTGGTTACCTAAGTTTCAAAAGCCTCCTTGTTTCATATGTGTCTCTAAATAATTTACTCCTCTAACTCTTTCTTTCTGTGTATGGAGATTGTTGTTTTTTCTGTAGGTAATATATTATCAATCACTGGTGGTCCCACTAAAGACATAGCTTGAAGCTGTACCGGATCACCATTTCCATTACCACCACCACCATCACCATCTTCATTGCCGATAGAAGTGAATGACAGCAATAATGACAACTCAATAAAACAGCATGAATGGGGCAAGTCACATCTGCATTCACTTCTGGCAATAACTTTAATAATTAGTATTAGTAATATCATTGCAACTCCAGAACCGATATTTTTTAAAACTAATACGAACCATCCCAGTAACTGTACAATACTATTATAACACCCCTTTCACATTCCATATATAAATGGTTGATTCTGAATTGTGTCCCTTATTTAGAAATAAACACCTTAAAGATCGAATCACTGTAATGGAAAAGAACCAGAAATAATATATGAAGGCCGAGATAAAGTCATTACGTCATATTGTGCAGTCAATGATGCTATCTTTAATGGTTTGCTCATCTTCATCAGTTTCTGTCACACCTTCCTTTCCTCCACCATTACTGTCGTCTCCTTCATTGACAGCAATTGCTAGCATTGATAGTTCTTAACTACAACAAATCAACGATACTCCCTCACCTGAACTTAACCCTTCTGTTTCCCCTTTAGAGAACAATAATTTGGACTTTACATTTCCTCCATCTGAACCTACATCCTCATTAGAACCTTCAACTCCTAACAGGCAACCAACTCATCATTCTAACTTGCAAGCTTCCTCCTCATGAAATCCTCCCATTCTTTCCCTATCCAGCACAGACATAAACAAGTCGGCACTAGTGCCTATAGAGTGGTACTTCAACAGAATTCCAATCTAAAAAAAGAATCATGTGCACGGAAGTTGGCGTGTAGAATTGCCAGAGAAGCTGTTTTTGGAACGGAAGTAATGAAAAAATGTACACCTTTCCGATCTAAATCACTTCCAGCACTTCTTCAAAAAGAATGGCTTGAAATCAAGAAGGCAATTTTTAATATATTCCCTCAGTATTGGGGAAATCCCTTAGAATTCGATGGCCTATGGAAGACATGTGTTTAATCCATACAACAATGCTGCAAAAGATTGAGACTAGGAAAACACTAATGATTATTATTTATTTATATTATGTTGATGAAATATGAATTAAATTTGCTGGAAATAATTTAAATTACTTAATTATTATTATTTGAAAATAGCTGTGAAAAATTCAATATCCAGTTGCTGCTCCAATAATTTTAGGCAGTACTTTATGTAGATGTCTGATGTACTTGTTACACTTGTTGATATCCACAGTCTGCCAAAACAAGTTCATTATTGGTTCTGGGTTTCATTTCACGTTGCATGAAGTCCTTCAGTTTGTGCCACAAATTCTCTATGGGATTGGCATCTGGAGACTCAGGCAGAGTTACCCACCAGTTTACCTCATGATCAATGAGGAACGTCTTTGCAGGACGAGACGTGTACTGTTTGAAGATCAGGAACTAGCCAGCAGCTGCTTCAGAACAGTTATATCATGCAAGCCACCACTTACAGCAGAAAAAATACAACTGATTGAAGGTATAGCGTAATAATGATATTAAAGTGTCATATGACTACTTTATAACTATTTACAGAATGTGTTGATGAGAGATTTGGTGAAGGGACTTATAAAAGAAACTTCCCTGCTCTTCAAAGAAAATGCAACCAGAAACGTCTAGATACAGGAAAGAAATTGAAACGCACAGCTGAGGAAGACTCTGGAGCAGGTGTATGTGGAGCCATGGATATGCAGCCAGTGTGCCACCAACTCCGCCTGCCTGCTGGAGGGAGACAGAATGCTGCCATCAGCACAATCCCGCCATCTCCTGCTTCTATGCTGTCCTTACTCCACCTCTCCTTCCATGGAGGACCTCGGCAGACCAAGAGTGATTCTTCAGATCTACTGGAGGACATCTTGAAGGTAAGCAGAATAAGAAGAAAAATTATGATTTTTATTGTTTGTTAGTATTTGTAACCTTTATCAAATTTTTATATCTCAAAATATTAGTATTATCAAGTTTATATTATATTTTATATTGTAATTATTCTGTATATGCCCTTAGTATATAGACCTATAATCCTCTTTATTTATTTATTTATTTACTTAATAAGTATAACTAAAAAGTATTTAAAATTTAATATTTTGAGTACATTAATAGTAAATGATGTAATGATGATGGATCATTTTGTCCTCTGTTAGAATCTGGACCAGTGGATAGTGAATAATTCACTCCTGCACATCAATGCGTCCATCACACAAGCCGTGGGGGCCACCGCTTGGGCAGCGCTACTGGAGGACCTGGAAGCTCAGGTGATCCGCGTCTTTGAAGACTTGTGTGGAGACGAGTGGCTTAGGCAGACCATTGAGTCCTGTGTGGAGGGAGGAGACCGATCGTTTAGGTAAGGGGTATGGAGGAACTAAATTTATGACTTAGAGTAAAATGTGTCATTAGTTATTCAATGTACCAATGTTTCAATGTAACGTGAGATCTCAGTCATCTAGACTTTAAGGACAGGATTAGATAGTTAGTCAGACAGTTGAGTAGCTACATACATAGTATTACAATAAATATGCTGTTTTTATGTCAGGCGGACAGGCCCATATTTTGAGATTTGTCCTTACCTTGTCAAATACAAGTGGCATATTTGTTTTCTTGTTGTTATTGTAGTTGTTTTTGTTTATTTGGTTTGTTTAATTTATTTTTAGTTTGTTTATTTTGTTTTTTTACCACTTTATCACCTGTGTTTTGTTTGGTGTTGTCATGATTACAGTCCCAGTGTTTGGTTGTCACTCCTCTCATCTCTAAGTTCCAGGAGTCTGTGTTGGGGCGTATCCTGAAGAGTGCGGGCAATGTCCTGGGCCAAGGGCAGTGGTGGAACCCAGAGAAGAACCAGGAGAAGAGAAGGTCAACTAGAGCCACCAGATAAGTCTGTGGAGAAAGTATGTAATAATCTATTCAATGTGTTTGGAGCTTGTGCTAATTTAAATTTAAAAATTTCAGTGAGTCTTCAAATACTGTACAATATATATCTGGATATACTTTTTTTTGTAATATTTAAGCTCGGTTAAATGAAACTAATTTCTCCTCTTGTATTGGTAGCACAGGGCTTATGGAGAAGTTATCAGTAGACATACATGTATATGTATGTAAAGTGGGACCCGCCCACCCATATTGTAATATATATACCATTGGTATTAATAATCGTATCTTCTATAGCTCACCCCATATTGCTGATAAGACTTCCCTTAATATTATTAATTGTTGGGGTGAACTTTTTTTTCAAATTTTTATTACTATGTTTTTGGACTGGCTCCACATACTCATGCAGGTCATCTTCTCGGGAGCCATTGACTGGCAGACAGACACAAGGTATGTAGGTGAAGAAACAGCATATCTGGGGAATGAGAAAAAACAACAACCCCAACTAATCTATGATTATTTAAAAACAAATAACTATGCTGGAATGATGCTGAAATAATATTTGTAAAAGTGAATTAAATAATATATGAATTTGCAAATTCTAGAAGAGCAAAAGTATCTCCTATTTTAAAATACTTTATATTATTTTATTGATTCTTAATTTTATCATTATTCACTTGAAAGCTAAAGTATTCAGAACTTGTTATTGTGTTCTTTTCTTTCATGGCATTTTCATTTCCTTCCTTTCCCTCCCGTTCAGCGTACTGTTCACCAACTGCCTGGACATGATCAGCACTCTCCTGGGCTCCCTATCCTCAGAGTTCCACTACACTCTGGCAGGCAGCAGTGAAGAAGGTAAGAAAGTACACACCGGGTGTATTAAGAAGATCAAGGCAGAGATCGCTGGCTCTAAATCTAACTGTGCCTCAGAGATACTGCAGATGTTCCTTCTAGTATTTTCATCGTCATCATATTTTAGTGCACCCACTTGTAGATGTTCAGCATTTCCTCAGACTATGCATCTGCAAAGTGCCTGTTTTAAGCTGTTGTCATCATTATTTTTTGTTTAGTGTTTTCGGCTTATACTTGCATCATAACATTTATTACTAGTGGTGTGCTTGAGCACAAATGGCGAGCGAGTCTTAAACTATACTATTGTTAAATTTGATTTTAATAACTAACACTCAAGCTACTAAAATAAAGTCAAGTTTTTAAATTACGTATGCGGTAAAAGGGTTTCAATGTCATAGTAACCGCTCCCGCAACAGTTTGAATTGAAAAAAAAAGCAACAAAATCAAACCACGTTATTTAAAATTTATTTTTGATATTCTTAATAGTAGTTGTAACACACAATACTTTCACACAACTGAACATACCTACGCAAGACTTACCTTTGTGGTTCGTCTAGTGGACAATGAATTTTTAAGTAAATACTGTTGAGTAGGGCTTATAACTGTGACAAATAGCGTATTAACTTACCACCGCCACTAACTCGAATTGAAATGGAGCTCCCATAAGTTTTTGAGTTTTAACTGCACCCGCAAAACAATTCAAAGTGGTAAACAATTCAATTTCTAAGGTGATACGGGTAATGGTCGCTAAACCGGAGGATTCTGTTTAGTCAAGTTTGGGACGGGGTCGAACGCGGAGCGAACACAAAAATACGGAGGGTCAAAGTACAAAATGACATACGTATCCAAACATATAAACTATGCTCGCTCGCCACTTACAGGGGAAACACAATTGAAAATTGGGGATGTTTGTTTGGACGTACGTATGTCATTTTGTACTTTGACCTTCTCATATTTTTGTGTTATCTCGTTGTTCGACCCTGTCCCAAACTTCACTAAACGGAATCCTTCGGTTTAGCAATCATTACCCGTAATCTGTCAGTATTTGCTTGAAAATTCTTTTCCACTAGAGTAACTACGAAGGTGAGCCTTGTGTAGGTATGTTCAGTTGTTGTGCCTTTATCACAAAGAAAACATGTAAATAATGCTACTTGTTTTTGTTGCTTTTTTTTTCAATTCTAACTGTTGCAGGGAGTGGTTACTATGGCATTGAATCCCCTTTACCTTAGCCATTTGTGCTCAAGCACATCACTAGTTTATTTATTGACAGAATTAGGGGTGGATAATGCAAACTCGGGTATATGTTATATGTATGTGTGTAAGGATGGTACGTATGCCCCTAAAATGCGTGTGAGAAAATTCCTGCGAAAAAGCTTGCTTTTCAAGAAACAAAAAGTTGCTGCGACCTGTTACTATGGCATTGAAACCCTTTACCAGATTTCAATTCAAAACTTCGCCGTTTTAGGGGGGATACGGAGTGCCACTTGTTGGTTGTCAAGAGTCATTGATAGTCAGAATGCCGTAGTATTAATGCTAAGGAACCTACTACTACTCGAGGGAAGCTGAGGTAAGTACGTAATTACATATTTGTTAGCTAAATATGCAAAAATAACTCTGGCCTTTCATTTTTGTAGCTAAGAGCTTGTTGTCAACAGTGACTGGTAAATTCAAATAGTCAGAATGACTCAAATTTGGTACTACAAAAGTTACCACTGCTCAAGAAAATGAGGTAAGAAAGTAATTTTTGTATTTGTGTGCTAAAATTGATTGTCTTTTTTTTGTAGGATAGAGCTTGTTGTGAAGAAATCAAGGTAATTGAGATGGTCAAAGTAACTTCAATTTGATACTACAGAAGTTATCAATACTCAAGAATGAGGTAAGTAGTAATTTCATATTTGTTGGCTAAAATTACAATTAATAACCCTGGTTTATTTTTTTATCGTAGCTGAGAGCTTGTTCAAGAGTTACTGGTGATTGAGATTATCAGAATGGTTGATGTTTGATACTACAAAAGTTACCATTAATCAGGTAAGAAAGTGATTTTGTATTTGTTTGCTGAAATCAAATGTCATAACTGCTATTATAGTGTTTGCATGAAATAAGATAAAAATAGTAACATTTTATGTTACCTAACTATCAGGCTCGCTCGCCATTTGTGCTCAAGCACACCACTAGTTTATATATATGTTTGGACGTACGTTTGTCATTTTGTACTTTGATCCTCCGTATTTTTGTGTTCGCTCGACGTTCGACCCCGTCCCAAACTTCACTAAACAGAATCCTCTGGTTTAGCAACCATTACCCATATCACGTTAGAAATTGAATTGTTTACCGCTTTGAATTGTTTTGCGGGTGCAGTTAAAACGCAAAAACTTATGGGAGCTCCATTTCTATTCGAGTTAGTTGTGGTGGTAAGTTAATACGCTATTTGTCACAGTTATAAACCCTACTCAACAGCATCTACTAGAAAATTCATTGTCCACTAGACGAACCACAAAGGTAAGTCTTGTGTAGGTATGATCAGTTGTGTGAAAATATTGTGCGTTACAATTTTAAATAACCTGACTTGATTTTGTTGCTTCTTTTTCAATTCAAACAGTTGCAGGGAGCGGTTACTATGGCATTGAAACCCCTTTACCGCATATACTTAATTTAAAAACTCGACTTTATTTCAGTAGCTTGAGTGTTAGTTGTTAAAATCAATCATTTAACAATGGTGTAGGCCATTTGTGCTCAAGCACACCACTAGTTATTATTATGATTCACTCATTCTCGGTTGAAATTTTCTCATTCTAACCGCCATTATTAACACAATCTAAACAGCAAGATTTCTGGAGTGTACACTTACTGTTTATTATATCCTGGATGGTAGTTTGCATGCAGCACGGACAGCCAGCATCCTGGAAGCTCTAAACTTGTTGTCAGGTGTCATCAGTATGTCCTTGATCTTCAACTCACGATTCTTACTGGCTCTGTCTAAAACTCTTACCTCTTCCCATTTAATGGGGTGATGCTGCTGCCAAGCATGTTCAGCAATGGCTGAAACCTTCTCATCACCTATCTTACAAACAACCTGATGTTCTTTCATTCTCTGCTCAAGTCTTCTAGTTGTTTCACCTATGTATACTTTAAAACAAACTGCAGAGTATACTGTACACAATGAATGACTCGGTGGTAATGGGTATAGTATCTTTGACTTTAGTAAGATGTGATCTTAGTGTCTTACCCGACTTCGGTTATGTCAAATTCTCTGCACACTCTCTGAATACTCTCACTCAATCCTGCTATGTATGGAATAGTAAAAATCAAACCTTTCTCATGCTCAGTATCTGCGTGATGTTTAGAAGGTAACTCTTTAGAGCCTGCCCTAATGTGGTGTTGTCAAAACCATTACTTTGAAGTAGTTTGTATAGGGGTTTCTCTTTCTTTCTTCAAGTTTTCACTCATATTAGTTACTCTCCTAGCTCTCTGATAAGCATCTCACTATTCCTCTCTTTACATGATTATGATGATGAGACTTAAAGTGAAGGTATCTATCTGTAGGTTTTCTGTACACAGTGGAAGTAAGCATACCATCACTCTCTCTCTCTTCTATCAGCAATCCAAAAAGGTAGCTTACTATATTCCTCTGATTCCATGGTGAATTTTATAGGAGGTCTTACAGAGTTTAAATGGTCCAACAAAAAATGTTTTTCACTACCCTTCTTAACTATGTCATCTACATATCTGTTCCATAGTACAGGTTTAACTGGAGCTAAGTTTAAAGCTTCTTCTTCAAAGAATTCCATGTATAAGTTGGCCACAACTGCAGAAATAGGAGAACCCATGGCTTCTCCATCTATTTGTTCATAACAGATCCCATTGTACCTAAAGTAAGTCGACCTAGAGTTTCATCATTCTGGAGCTTATCTCTGATCACAGATACTGCGTCGTCTATTGGAACATTGGTGAACGGGGAAGACACATCTAAACTCACCATCACTCGTCAGATCTCAAGCATTCACTATTACCTGTTAGCATAAAATGTGTTGAATTTTTTCTGTATGATTATGTCTTACCAAACAATGGAGATATCATCATGTTAGAAATGAACTTTGATAAATTGTAAGATGGTAATGCAATGCAGAGAGTGGGATTCCTAACTCATGTATCTTAGGGAGACCATAAAGAAGAGGTGGTCTACATCCAGTGGATCTTAACCTGTTGTACCACATAGTAGGAATTTTACCTCTCCTTTCGACTTATTTTAGTTTCCTGAGTCTTAGTTGGATCCTTCTGAACAAGTCTGTAAGTGCCTGATTGTATTAACTGGGTGAACTTAGAATAGTATTCTTCCTTATTCATGAGGACTGTGGCTCTACCTTTATAAGTTGGAAGAATGGCAAAAGTAGTTACAAAGCAACCAGATAAGTTTCGTACACACAATGATGCCTGAGGTACATGGGTGCAGTGGTCAATAAATAGTGTTCTTTAATGAGATGAGCAATAATTCCCTAAGGACACACTATATATCCATATTTCTCTTAATATAGTTACAGCAAACATTGGATTACAATAATATCGATAAAATATAATTCACAATCCTTCACATACATAACTGGTGTAAAAATGTCCAGCTAAATAAATTACACAATACAAAAAACATCAATAAAATGTATACTTTGCAACTAGTGCACATTTAACACAACTTTATCACAAAATATGTGATTCTAATGGTTTACTTTATACTGTAGATTGGCACACTACCTCTTGAATGTCTGAAGCTAAACTTGATAATTCAATATCCTCTAATAGTTCAATAAGACCTTCCCATGTGGTGGAATAATTATATGCTCCTTCTTCACTGCTGAGCCATAAACGCATGACTTCTTTGCAACTATCTTGTACTCTGTGGTAGTTGAGTTCTATTTGTTGGGTGAGAGCAGGAGTGAATCCAAGTCGATAACTGATGTCACTCCATTTGTGACTAAGTTCTGAGATTATTGGGATTTTTTGCTTCTTGTTATTAGAGTCAGTCCACTTTAGAAGAACAAGATTGCTCATAGTAAAGGGATAATCTAAATTACATTAGAAGTAAAAATAGTGACAATACTGTTCAAGCTTCAGTTTAGGCCTGGAACAATTCATTTATTTTATATCGTACAAATAGATGTTCTGCAGCTCAGGGACAGCTACCATTTTGCTTAGTTCTTAGCTACTGTTTGTTAATAATATTTACCTTAAGGTAACGTTTATTGACGGATACTAATTTTGGCGATTTTCTGATATGGTGCATTTGACGGATATTAATTTTGGCGGTTATGGTCTGTGATAATGCATAGAATTTTTCACATGCTTCATAAATTATCAGTAATAATATTAATGTAATGGTCCAGGAGTATAATAAAAAAATTTCATTTCATGAATGTCATAATTAATAGTTATTAATAAATTAATTGTTTATTGTTTAGTTCTTGTAGATGTCCAGAAAGGGATCCAGTGGTGGGAGTACAGTGCTGCCATCAAATAAGCCAACAATTCCAGCTTTTGTCCACCCATTGACGATAACAATTGATGGCAAATTCGAAGATGCCACTGCCGCTATTTTGAAAGATATCTACGATAGCGAGGAAGAAGACGATGAAGACGACGAAGCCATTGAAGTTAATGCCAATGAAGAAGAAGACGAAGAAGACGACGAAGCCATTGAAGTTAATGCCAATGAAGAAGAAGACGATAGTAGCGAAATGAATGTTGTTACCCAGTTAGCTTGTATTATCTCGTATATGTTTAAATTGTTTACCGACAATTGCACTACAGAAACTCACTTAGATTAGGTAAAAGATCGTCAATATAGCCTCATCAATTGTTAGCGGGTTTCAATATTAGCGAAAAATGGCAAATCGCTAATATTCGCTAAAATGAGTACCCGTTAATAAATGTTACCTTAAGGTAGTTTTAAATAACTTCATTATATGCGTTGTGGAAACTTTATAGTAACTAATTACGTATTTGGTTAAAATTTCAGGGAAAACAAGTACCATTTTTTAATAGCAATACTGCTATCTTATACATTGTGTATATATTTACAATGCTCATAACTTTGTGTATGCCTTCTCTTTCAGACTATGAGCCCGGTTGTCTGATTTGTAGCATTTCTCAGATTTTTTTGTCATTTAAAGTCTTAGCAAACTAAAGAATTAATTTCATGAGAACATTTTATCAGATTACCTTTACCACTTGACCATTGGTGTTCTGCAGCATTGATCTTTGTACAGTCTTCTTCCACTTTAAATGCTGTAGAATAATAAGTTAAGTATGACAAAAATTCAATACACTTAGTCAGAGAACACCACCTTAGCATTTTTCAGACTAATAGATAGTTTTAACAGCAACTACACATAGCTATTAGAACATCAAAGACACTGTGGCAATGTATTTGCGAAAGTTATGCATTAACTCTAATAACACTTGCAAAAAATGTATTTTAATATTTAAATGATATTTAAACTATCCAACATACATAGAATACAAAAATGTAATAAAAACTATTTGTAAACTGAAGTGTGTTGAATAGGTAATACTGAATAGGTTGGTCACATTTTTAAAACACAAATACCTTTAGAAGTGGTGTCTGTAGTCACTGCATCATATTTTTCCTAATGTATATAGTACATTATTTGTAACACTGAGTTGATTAAAGTAATGACATACCTCATCAAACCAAACTGTCTGTCTTGAATCTATAAGTGGAATTATTTTAGTAATATTTGGATCCTTCAGACACTTCATTTTATGAGAGGTTTCGTCTTCCAGTATACATAAATGGAGTGGAGCTTTTTCAGAAACACCGAATAAATATTCCCAAAATGTTTGTTTTTCTGATGGATGGTCTGTACATTCGAATCCATATTGAAGTCTTGCATTGTGGTACTTGAGATTATGATTGACTTGTGTTAACATAGAAGTGATAGTATTTCTGATCTGTGCACAGACTACAGAAGTGGGTGTTCTTGGATGAGATTCTCTGTAGAGTACCACTTTAATATATGTGGCATAGCTAATGATAGTGACTGTGTCCATGTCCTTTCCTACAAGAAATTCAATCTTGTTACGACAAGGACTGTTTTCTTTGATAGTCCAATTTAGTTTTGTGTTTGAGACCAGGCCTATAATAAGAGAAGAGAAGATTCCTAATGGTATGTAGCCGCACTTGTATCGATACACGAGAGGAGCCACATCTACAGAAATAAGAACCCTTTGAAGCTCATCTTTTGTAGCACTTCTCAGAATACTAGGCATAAAGTAAGTAATTTCTTCTCTATCTTTTGTTACTGGAAGAGGAGCTAAGATATTGTGGTGCTCAAAAAGTGTTACTATCATTTCCATAGAAATTAAATCATCAAGTTTGTTTTCAGTGGCCTTCTTTAAATCAGATATAGTGAATTGGGCATATTTCTTAAAGTTATCTGCAGCAAATGGTCCTACTTTATTAAATATGAATGTGTTGTGTACCAAATATGTTGCAGCATCAAAAACCACCTACAACATAACATTATAAGTAAATGGCATATTATAAAACACATAGCTTTGAATTATCTTCTGAGCATATTATGATTTTAGGAATCTCCTAACAAGCCTGCTCCTTTACTTACTATTTCAAAGTGATCTTTTGGGAAGACTAACATAGTGCAGGAGTCTTTCCAGCATTGTTAACTTGCAAAATGACAATTTTTTGCACTACGAGGAGTCTTCCCATTTAGTTATTTGCTACACATACTTGAAAATCTTAGATGAAAATTAAGCTATGCCCGCCACAAAAGGCAGGCATTTTTAAGTTTTAATTATGGTGGATTCAGTTTTAAAAAGTTATTTTTTGTCACTGTGTTGTTTTCTTTTTTACGTTTAAGTAGTTGTATTTGCTATACAGTATATACACTCTACATAATATAATTAATAACAGATTATTTTTTTGACATGAACCTACTTATTGTTTATAAAAATCATTTTCTTTGCTTTAAAATGGCTTGTACTGAATTGTTTGGTGTGATTACAGTGGCATTTGAATTACTGGATACTCAGAGCATAAACTAAAAATCTTTGGATCTCTTGATAAACAAAACACGTTTATATAGTCATTTTTATTCATCATACTCATTACTTGGATAAATGAGTGGGAATTGTTAAGTGCGTGTAGTTATAATGGCTGCACCAATTCGATCTGGCTTCCTACTCTCCTCTGTTCCTTGTGATTATGTAAGTGACGAAATATAAGATGCTGATGTAGAAACAATAGTATATTTGCATTATGCTGTGTTACATAGAATGCTTGTGGAACAATCAGGGATATAGGAAGCCGATAGTATTGATGCGGGCACTATAACCATACCCCCTTAGCCACATCCACTTATTTATTCAAGTAATGGGTTAAATTAATAAAAAGACAATACAGTAGTTTCTTTTTATCAAAAGAAGGAATTTTTAATTTATCGTCTGTGTATTCAAATACCACTGTAATCACACCAAATAACTCAGAACAAACCTTTTTTATTGTATTAAAAGCAAATATTTGTTTTATAAATAATCATTGTTCATGTCAAGTTAATAATATTATGTTAAATTATAATTATAGCTGTTATGTGGAGTGTAACTTTATAATATAGTGAATATAGCTACTTGAACATATGAAGAAAACAACTATTTGACTAAAAAACACTTTAAAAAATGTATTTATTCATAATTAGCTAGAACTTACAAATGCGGGCCATTTATTTTCTTCAAGTGTAGCAAATAATTGAATGGTAAAACTACTAGTAGTACATGCAAAAATGGCCATTTTGCAAACCAACAATGCAAAGATCTCCGAACCACATTTGTTTTTCCAGAAGATCACATTGGAATAGTAAATGAAGGATCGGACTGGTTCAAACTTTCCTAAAAAATCTCCCAAAAGGCACAATATTAGCTTTTTAATCCTGGTGGAATTCATTCGACTGCTCAATTTTGACCCCTCAATTTCAATCGCTCAATTTCAACTGCCCAAGTGTGCTACAACGACTAACATGAGATTAGGTAAAAAGTAAACAAATTAATTGGCATGCGACCTTTTTGTTAAAATATAGGTGCAGCCATGGCCTCTCGACTGCACCCATTATGACATCTATGACAATATTACTCACCTTTATGTCACAAATGATTATGTTTTCAAATCCTTTCACTTTGGGATAATAGAGTAATGAACCAACCCGATAATGAAGAAACCACAGAACCTTAAGCAAATCTGTGTCACCAATTCCTAGATTTCCAGCAATTACTTTGCATTCATCCATTGCTATCGTACGTTTATTTTTGGATCGCAGCACAATGTTAAATATTAACCATGTGCAAGGAATATGTACTTTACCAAAGTGTTTTTTTATACAGTTTTCAAACTTGGTTTTTGTGGTATTGATTTCTTCTTTAGTACCGCTCCTGTTGTCTACCGGTAAAGTTATATAACCTTCATTAGCATATTCGATTATACCTTTGCGAAAAAATTCAGTCTGCTCGATTTTTTTACGGAGCAGTTTGTCTCTTTGCACATATTGTCTTTCTGAAACTTTATCTTTAAATGTTCCCACAAACATAGCTTTAGAAGAACAACAATTATCACTATTGTAATTTAAATGAGAGCTTTGTACTGCTGATTTATTTTCCTCACTTGTAGCTTCCATACAAGCTATGCTAGCTAATGTTTGAAATATAACTTCTTCTAAAGTTATTATGGAATTTTCTTTGTTGGTGGACACTCCTTCTTCATTGGTGGTATATATTTTGTACTCCTTATCTAAGGGATCTGTCAGCCTGCTGAAAATAAGGTTTAATGATGGCCCCATCAAGAATCGAGACATTAGGTCTAAAAACTCAGTCTGACCTCCGTGGTCAGTAGTAATCAAATATATGACATCTTCAAGTAAGCATTGTACCTTTTCTGAATCTTCAATGGCTGTTGCTTGTTCATATGTAGGATAAACATCAGCAATACTTGTAAAAGTGGTGTCTTCTTTCATTTCTACTGTTTCTGTTATATCTTGCAAACTTTCAGCATTATTTGATGAAGTTTCTTTCACAACAAGGTCACTTGAGGCATGTATTTCTACATTCTCCAAAGATAATTTATTAGTACTTTGATCTTTATTCTCTGATGACTGGAATGATTTGATTTGTAAAGAGGATGTTATATCTGTAACAATAATTTTAATACAATTAAAAACTTGCTTGTTGTCAGAACTAAATGTTCTATTTATGCAAAAATATAATATTTTGGTGTGTTTAAAAAAAATGTAAATTGTATTGGTTGTTTACTGTGAAAATACAACTGGAGTAATTGTTTATAAATTCTGCCAAATTAACAATTATTATTTAGACCCATAAATGTTATATTTAGTAACAGAATTATATCATATCCAAGTATGACTAATGCATTTCTGACCTTACCATTTATAGATTGATATATTATACCATTGAGAAAAGTAGTCTCTCCCACTAGATTTTTCTCATTCCATTGTCCTTTGTTCACAAATCCAACAGATTTTTTAATGCTCTGAATGAAGAGTTGTTTTCTGTCTGCTACTCCAGTACTTGGTAGTTCTTGGTCCATTTTAGCTTCAATAAAGTTAATGAATTCTCCAAGTAGTCGACGTAGAGTGGAACTTTTTCCTGAACGAGGTAAGCCAACAAAATTTAAGCGTCCTACAAAAATATCTACACAAGCTTGATTCTTTATGGCTTCTTTGCAGGCATTTTCAATTTCTTTTTCTGTAACTACAAAGATTACAAAATATAATATTTATAATATCCTGTACATTATCTATTCATTAGATCCCATTGCTATATGTGACCGGTTTTGGGAAAATCGGCCTAAACGCGGCAAACAATTTTTTTCAGTATCCCCGGGTAAAGCCTGGGTCGATTTTTTTCAAAAAATTTTTTATGGCAGAAATGGATAGACACCAGTTAGCTCTAGCTTATGACGCAGTTGTAAGCTCTGGCGTGCTCTAGAACTCACACTAGGAAGCTAGAAACACTAGCCGGTTGGACTCGTGTACGGAGAGTTGCTAAGAAAATATTGGCGGGCTTTTCACTAACAGCCGGGAAAAAACTGTAGCTAACTAATTCACTTACTATTCTACATAATTCACGTACTCACGCAATTCTCGTCATCATAGTTTCTTAAGGTGCCCTGCATTAAGCCTTTTAGACTTCTTTCAATCCGCCTGTAACCGGTTTATTCCATAGTGTCCCGGAGACACGCAGTAATAGTATACGGACACAAGGCACACCCCCTTACCTTAGCAACGCCTTTACCCGGCGTTTTTCGAAATCAGCAATAATAAGTTTAGCAAAAATACTGAAGTGTTGTAGTGCGTAGGGCGAAGACGGCTTGTGCTACAGTTTCCAAATTAGGAGGACGGCATCCCAAGGCCCCGTGCAGCCTACTGGTACAATAAATTAGAAAACTTTAGATGCCGCGTTTAGGCCGATTTTCCTAAAACCGGTCACATATTGTAACTTGGTGTACTAACTTGGTAAGTTTGCACTACTTTTTATTTGCCTTTAGGCATATATAATGTGCATACTATTTGACTGAGGGTATAGCTACTTTTTAGTTTGAAAGTATAGCTAATCTTGTTGTTAATAATATGATAATGGGGTTTACAGCTATAATAAGGATGTTGGCTACAGCTACAATGATTTTATGAGTTTTTCCTGTTCTTGTTGTGTTTTATTTAGGGATCATATTGTTCTCCATATACTTTTCTCACTTCCACTTTGAATATTTTAAGCCAATGATTAATTGTTTCTGGAATTTTGATGATCTAAAATGTCTGTCCTACACTTTTGCTAGGATGTAAGTTGTGGCTTCCATCCAAGTATGACAACTCATATAATATTCAGGAACGTTCATTAGAGACATAGTTCTTATTTCTTATTCAGAGCTAAGATAGGTCTGTTTTGGGGGCCCAGCAGCATGGACATACCTTGCCTCCTTCAAAATGACTTAAACGAGAGTCATGTACTTCATTAACTGGTGAATGATGACCAGAACCTTCAGTTATCTGAGCAATATCCACAATATTCTGACTGAAATAGTCGCTTGACACTGCCATCTCTGCGAAAATGCTGGTAAACAAAGTTGCGTAAATGGAATCTAAAATAGTTAGAGCGTGTGCATAGCTACTGGTAAATTCAGTGCACGCAAGTCTGTAGCCACGTAGCGATGCTATTATGCTCTATTACATAATATGCTAAGATAAAATCTAATATCCTCAATACAGTGAAAAAATTAACGCTCATAATTGCTTTTTATTGTTGCATGTTTTTATTATTCTGTTGTTTGTGTATAATAATTGTGACCAGTTCTGTGAAAATTGGCCTAAACTCGGCATCTAAAGTTTTCTATTTTATTCAACCAGTAGGTTGCATGGGGTCTTGGGATGCTGTCCTCCTAATTTGGAAGCTGTAGCACAAGCCGTCTTCGCCCTACACACTACAACACTTCAGTATTTTAGCTAAACTTATTATTGCTGGGTCTGGGGGTGTGCCCTGTATCCGTATACTATTACTGCGTGTCTCCGGGACACTACCGACTTAACCGGTTACAGGCGGATTGAAAGAAGTCAAAAAGGCTTAATGCAAGTGTGGGGCCAGCCAGCCAAGAGTCAAGGAAGAGAAAGAAGAAGAGAGAAGACTAAAGATCATGTGGAACATTCATTTGTGTGTTTGTCATTAGAACAATTATTCATTATTATTAGCAGTGTGTTGTGTGTGTTAGAGTAGGTAGCTTAACTCGTGCCGTGTGTAATGTGTTTATAAGTTTGTGTGTATCATTTATCTTGTGTGTGGGTGTGGCCGAGACAGAACTATAAATCTCGGCTGCACTTCCGGTTTTGTTCAGTCAGTGTTTTCCGATTACAATTTAACTAGTCCTAAAACTCTCGTTGGGTTGTAGATCGGCCACGGCTTGGCAGAGAACTCGTAATCCTCTCAGCCATCCTGTGCGCGTCCCTGATTCTGGTGGCAGCGACAAGTTCCCCCCCACAACTGGCGGCAGCGGTGGTCCGAAAGAGCCTAAAAATTTGATTGGATCTGGATCGCCTACGTGGTCGGAATCATCTACCCTGCGTACCTCACTACTGGCTAGTAGCAGTGTTCCCCCGAGCAAATCCACTCCTCAGGACCTTGCGAGTACCTTTCGTGTAGTGCGCACCGCCTCAGTTCCGTGTTGGATATGCCGACCGCTTCGCTGGACTTAACATACCCGAGTCGGAGTTCGCCTGCATCGCCTCCACGTTGTTTCAATCTGCTGAGTCGTTTCAAACTGTTGTGTGTATCACAATTTCATTTTGCGTGTGTGTTCCAATTAGTGCTCGTCACACGTGGCCAATTGAGTTGGTGTTTCATTTCTTTACGTTTTTTACGTGTAATTTTTGCGTTACGTGTCGATCATTTAATTGCGTGTTTTATCTTTGCGTGTTTTATATTTGCTGTAGTGCTTATTATCTGGTTTTGTTTTTCCAGGTGCCCTTGAAGTCTTCTCACCAGGTGGAAGTGGATGTCTGGGAAGGCTGGGAAAGAAAGAGCAACAAGAGCAAAGAGAGAGAGATCGTGCCGGGACAACTCTAAGTACGGTACTTATTCTGAGAGTGAGTCAGAGCCATCTATCACTGATTCAGGCCTAGCTTCAACACTAGGTGAGGAGTCTTGTTTGTTGGAATTGAGGGAAGATTTGCCTGAGAGAGCAGGCGACGCTGTTGAGAGCGTGAATGGTGTGTCGTGTTTGACGTACCTATTGATCCAAAGAGTAAGATGAGCGATGGTGAAGACAGTGTGAGTGGCAGCACTGTGAGGGAGGCTTGTTGTGAGATCGAAGCCCCGTGGCAGTAGTGCTCGTCCTAGTCGTAGGAGGTCTGTGGCTAGGAGTGATAGTGGGAGAGAGGGGGTTGCGAGAAGGTCTGCACCCCGTTCCACTGGAGCGTCAGAGCGCTCCGTTTCCCGCGCCAGTGTGGCACGGCCCATCATGGAAACAGAGAAGAGTGAGAGTGAGGAGGAGGTTACTGCGGATGAGAGTGAGACTGACATTGACGATCAGATCTCTAGCAGGGACATGAGAAAGCTGATTAAAACAATGACCATGTCGATTCATAATCAGCACGTCACTAAGTTTAATGAAAGTACCTCCCGTGAGATTCAATCCATTGTATCATATCGGGACAGTGATGAAATCCACCATTATATTATGGGTTTGGAGGCAGACCTTAAAGATCTAGAGGTCTCCTCGAGAAAGTGGAAGCGAATCTTACTAAGGAAATTGACCCCTAAGGCGAGGAAGGCAGTGCGGGGTGTAGTATGTGAGGGCGAGTGTACATATGCTCAGCTTAAGAGAGCCTTGATTAAGAAATTGGGACTTAGTCGTTCTGCCGTGACCGATAAATTGTTTGGTGCGAGAGAAAGGGAGATGAGGACTATGGATCATGTTAGCAGATTCCAGACCCAGAGAGATAATATGGAGAGGCTAGTACTATCTTGCGACTCTGTTGAGGATGTCCCCTTAGCAGTGGTCGTAGGCCTTTTCCGCGCAACCCTTCATCCCTCGGAGAAGTGCCTGTTAGAGTCTAGGTCAATTACATCATATGAAGACCTGAATGATGTCGCGGAAATGCTCAAATCTGGTGCCCCTCAGAGAGGCACGTATGATAGGAGCAGGCAGAGAGGTGAGAGAAAGGGCAGTCCCATTAGATCGTTTGAAGGGTTCCGGTGCTTCAAGTGCCAGGGTGTCGGCCATAAGGCGTCAGATTGCAGACGGGTTGGGTATTCCCCAAGTGTAGTTTGTTATGTCTGTAATCAGCAAGGACATAAGGCTCCTGAGTGTCCTAGCAGGGCTGACAAAGTGTGTAAGAGAGATGACAATAAGGTGGACGAGAAGTCCAGCAGCTTCAAGAAGCATCAGACGAAGAGCCAGGCTGTGGCCTCCTCCACGAATTCTCTCATAGAGTTCAAGGGGAAGTGCAACGGTCGCTGGTGCTTCTTTCTCCTTGACTCGGGGGCGGTTATGTCGATGGTTTCTCGGGACCTGGTTGACCAAACCCACTTTACTGGGGAGTTCGAGAGTCTTGTGTTAGCTAATGGTGCAGTGATTAGGTGCCCACTAGCTCGGGTAACATTTGAGTTGAGAGGAAGAACTTTTAGTCAAGTTGTGGCTGTTAGTCAGCAGGGAGAGAGGCAATCTTTTATGTTTCTGAGTGCCCCTCCCGAAAGTGAGAGTGACGCTTTAGTTGCCCTAGACAAGTTGTGTGATCGTGAAGTCCGTCGTCACACGCTGTCGACTGGCTTGGAGGATGTTTCGCCTCCACCTGTGCCTGTCTCCGTTGTTTTGACTCGGTCTGCTGCTAAAGAGACTAGAGCAACTTTGGAGCAGGTGGGGCCTAGTAAGGTGCCACTTCTCTCTTCTAAACCGGGGGTGATGGACGTCATTCCTGATCCCGCTGGGGAGGTTGAGGATGAGGTGGTACCCGAAGTGTCCATATGTCCTGGGAGCGAGGACGTGATTGAGCGTTCTGAGTCTTCCACCAAGGTGGAGGAGAGTAATGTTAAGGATGTAGTTGAGGATGAAAGGGAGAGGAGAGATGTAGAAGAGGTATGTGATAGGGATGTAGTGGCTAAGGGCAGTGTAGAGGATGAAGTGTTGGAGTGCTTCGGGAGTCCTAATATGGCTGTGAGGAATGAGAAGGAGGTGCTTAGGTATGAGATCAGATCGTGTGTTGAGTGTTGGAGATTTGGTACTAATGAGAGTTCCTGGACTTCATCTGGCTTTATCGGCTTCGTGGGAAGGCCCTTATGTGGTATGTGAGCGAGTCTCTAAAGTAACTTATCGCGTGAAAAAAGAGAATAGTGAGCATGTCAGACTTGCACATATTAACAATTTAAAGAGATATAATATGGGTGAGAGCGCAAAGCACATGGCAGGTATTAGCATCGTGGCGGAGGAAGACGAGGAGATGGAGAAGTGGGACAATAAGCAGAGATTGGGAGATGAAAGATGTGATGGGTATAGTGAGAATGATATTGAAGAGTTGTTGGATAAGAACAGGGATTGTTTCAGTGATACACCGGGTTTGTGTTCAACTGGGGAGTGTAAAATTTTGCTCGAGGAAGGGGCAAGAGTTGTTAACATTCCCCCAAGAAATATCCCAGTTCAACTGAGGGAGAGTGTGGAGAGGGAGATTGAGAAACTGTTGGATGCAGGTATAATTGAGGCTAGTGACGAAGAGTGGAGCAGCCCGATTGTTCCTATTCGGAAGAAAGATGGCTCCCTAAGACTTTGTGTGGATTATAGGGAAGTGAACAAAGTCACTCCTTTGAGGCGGTTTTGGCTGCCATCCCTAAGAGAGATTATGGACAAAGTGGGTCCAAGTGCCGTGCTGTCAAAACTAGATTTGACAGCCGGGTTTCACCAGATTGCTATGGAGGTGGGGTCTAGCAAGTTCACCACTTTTAGCTGCCCCTTAGGGAAATTCAAGTTTAGGCGTATGCCATTCGGTCTGAAGAATGCGCCTGCTATTTTTCAGAGTGTGGTAGAGAAGGTATTGAAGCCAGTAGAGGATGTTTGTAAGAATTATATTGACGATGTGGTAGTGTTCAGTAGGAGTTGGGATGACCATATTAGGGATGTGAGTGAGGTGCTGAAGGTGTTGAATGAAGCTGGGCTGAAGGTGAAAAGGAGGAAGTGTGAGTTTGGGAGGAAGTGTATGCAGTATTTGGGCCATCAAATTGGGAATGGAAGGATTGGCATCCCGGAAGCTAGGGTTAGTGCGATGAGGGAATATGCCAAACCAACTACGAAGAGACAGATGAGGACATTTCTTGGATCAGTGGGGTACTACAGGGAATTTATCCCCAACTTTGCTGATTATTCCTGCCTCTTAACTCCCAGCACTTCCCTGACAGCTCCACTTCGTATCACCTGGACTGAGGGGATGGACAGGGCATTCTGTGTGTTAAAAGAATTGTTGTGTAATGCGTGTGTTTTGTGTATTCCTTCCCAGTCAGATCACCTCAAACTGTATACGGATGCCTCTGGAGGGGGCATGGGTGGATGTCTACATGTGGTGCGTGAAGGACGAGAACTACCGGTGACTTTTTATAGTCGCCAACTGAGAGGACCTGAGCACCGTTACTCAGTGACGGAACTAGAATCGCTGGCCATAGTTGAGAGTATGAGGCATTTCGACCATTACACCTGTGGGTCGAAAGTATTAGTCGTCACCGATCACCGGGCATGTGTTGCTTTGACAACGAGCAGCCATCTCAACAAGCGGCTGATGCGCATGGCTCTGAAGCTTCAGGACTATGACGTCGAGATTGAGTATCGCCCTGGCAAGCTGAATGGGAATGCTGATGGGCTTAGCCGGCAAGACTACGAATGTGCGAATGATGGCTACGATAGAGGGCTGTCTGTCCAGGAGTTATATCAGCCTTGTGAAGATAGTGCCCAAGGCTTAGCGGGGGGGCCTGTGGGGCCAGCCAGCCAAGAGTCAAGGAAGAGAAAGAAGAAGAGAGAAGACTAAAGATCATGTGGAACATTCATTTGTGTGTTTGTCATTAGAACAATTATTCATTATTATTAGCAGTGTGTTGTGTGTGTTAGAGTAGGTAGCTTAACTCGTGCCGTGTGTAATGTGTTTATAAGTTTGTGTGTATCATTTATCTTGTGTGTGGGTGTGGCCGAGACAGAACTATAAATTTCGGCTGCACTTCCGGTTTTGTTCAGTCAGTGTTTTCCGATTACAATTTAACTAGTCCTAAAACTCTCGTTGGGTTGTAGATCGGCCACGGCTTGGCAGAGAACTCGTAATCCTCTCAGCCATCCTGTGTGCGTCCCTGATTCCGGTGGCAGCGACAAGTTCCCCCCCACAGCAAGGCTCCTGGAGAAACTATAATAGCGAGAATTGCGTGAGTACTTGGACTATGTACAATAGTAAGTGAATTAGTTAGCTACAGTTTTTTTCCCACTGTTAGTGAAAAGCCCGCCAATAATTTCTTAGCAGTGCTCTGAGTCCAACCGGCTAGTGTTTCTGGCCTCATAGCATTACTTCTAGAGCTGGCCAGAGCTTACAACTGTGTCATAAGCTAGAACTAACTGGTGTCTATCCATTTCTGCCATAAAAAAATAATCGACCAAAAAGGCTTTACACCGGGATACTGAAAAAAATTGTTTGCCGCGTTTAGGCAGAATTTCCCAAAACTGGTCACAATTGCACTGTATAACACATTATAATACATATAAAGTTAGCATGCGGTAATTACTAAAGACTTGTAAGTTATATTTTTGGAAAAAACCACCAAAGTGTTAGACAAGAAAAATAATCAACTAGATATGCATCTGACTCAATTATAACAAAGAAAATTTTGGTGATAAATATCAAATAATCTCAACTGTTTACTACAATACTATAATTAAAATGGTCAAGTAAAAAATGCTTCAATTATTTGGCAAAGGCAAATATAATAGTAATTGAAAAACAAGTCATTGAAAGATGACAATTATAGAGCTCTTAGCTCATTCTAGCAGCAATACTTTAATATGGTGGGGTAACATTAAATTTGAGTGCAGAAAAAGCAAACATCAAATAATCCATTGATTAATAAAGGCATCCGTGCGTCACCCTAGACCCAATTAATGTATTTTTAAACACTACTAGAACTAATTTGACAGTTTCTTAAAATTTTAAGTACAACTAATTTATATATTCACATATCGTCAGCTATCAATGGTAACTCCCTTGCTTCACCAGTTTACCAATGACATTACTCACATTTCATTATGTTTCAAAGATCAAACTGAGGTATAATGTATAGTTATAAATGTATTATTCTATTTACACCTTTATGATACCTAATACACTAAATCATACAACTTGTAATTATAATAATTACCTTTTAGTAGTTTCTTTGCTATTAGTCTATCTTTATTTCTCAACTCTGAAGAATTTATAATTTCAAATACTTTCCATTGAGTGGAGGAGGGTACTTTTTCTATATATAAAATGTAATTATGCCTTAGTTAAATTTTATTCTACAAATTTAATAAAGAATATTAGGCATAAATGTGAACTAATTATTTATTAGTTACAGCTATCACTTCTCTACAGCACTATACATTCTATTTCCACATTCCAAAGTAATAAAAAACTCAAAGTAACAATGTAAACTCAAAAGAACATTCAAATGATTCATTCAATAATTTAAATCTAAATATTACACGTTACATTGAAAAGGCAATTATAAAATTAGTCACAGTTTAAGCTTTTCACATTAACAGCAGTAAAATCATGTATTAAGCTAGAAATTATTCAATTGTGTGGAATAATTAATAAAGTAACTCAAGTAAATTATGTGAATTATTTGATCATGCATTGAATTGATTCAGTGAATAAAATAACACATGCTATCAGACTTTAGTATGAAATTATTAATTAAATAATCATAATATTTGTAGATGATATTTTGTTTTGATGGTTGACAGTACCTTACTTGATGTCTGTAAAGACTATAAAAAAACACTTGTTTGTTTTTTAGAAGGTTTTGTGAGATCAGATATTTTTCTATTGTGGTAACAGAACTCATCAAAAATATGTATACTGTTTTGAAACGTGAGAATAAAATTATATTTTCTTTATGTAATGACTAATATATCTGTATTAGTATAAACAATAATCTGCTGAATAACAATAATAGCTAAATTTAAATGAGGCAATATTATTTATTAAATGAAACTACAAATCAATTAAACCGCTGCTAAAAGTACTTTATGTTGTTAACTCACCAATTCTTAATATTGAAGTTTCTGAGAGTTTACGATCACTCTGATCACGTCCTCCAAATAGCACTACTTCAGTGAGTTTAGAAGAAATAACAAAAGCAGCTGCGCAGTGTCTATTTCTAGGCTGTGGCAATTTGGCTATCTAAAGTGGCAAATATTGAACAAATCAAATGATTAGTAAATGTTTGAACTTAGTTGTTCAGTATGGTTAAAAATGCACTTCAATATTGCACGATGATTAAGATTAATAATTTACTAATGAGACTACAGATATACAACTGTTAAATTAGATGGTGGTCTAAAATAAACAACACATCAAATTTTCCTAACATGGTAGGAATTGATGTAGTTAAAATTTCTTACAGTAAAAGTAGCATTAGAGCATTAATTCAATTATTGCAGCACTAATGAATTGCAGTTAATTATTACATATCAATTATAATCAATCTTCAATGAAGCTGAAGACGATTTCTATATTTTCCAATATTTTAAAGATGCAAGTGTTCACTGTAAGAACACAATTCAATGACTGAGTTCAATCTCACATGTGAGCAACTTCTGTGACTCACTCTTCACTTATATATTCATGTATAATAATTGTGACCGGTTTTGTGAAAATCGGCCTAAGTGCGGCATCTAAAGTTTTCTATTTTATTCGACCAGTAGGTTGCACGGGGTCTTGGGATGCCGTCCTCCTAATTGGGAAGCTGCAGCACAAGCAGTCTTCGCCCTACGCACTACAACACTTCAGTATTTTTGCTAAACTTATTATTGCTGATTTCGAAAAAACGCCGTGTATAGGTGTTGCTAAGGGCTGGGGGTGTGCCTTGTATCCATATACTATTACCGTGTGTCTCCGGGACACTACTGACTAAACCGGTTACAGGCGAATTGAAAGAAGTCGAAAAGGCTTAATGCAAGGCTCCCGGAGAAACTATAATGGCGAGAATTGCGTCAGTACTTGGATTATGTAAATAGTAAGTGAATTAGTTAGCTACAGTTTATTTCCCGCTGTTAGAGAAAAACCCGCCAATAATTTCTTAGCAACGCTCCATACACGAGTCCAACTGGCTAGTGTTTCTAGACTCATAGCATTAGTTCTAGAGATTGCCAGAGCTTACAACTGCGTTATAAGCTAGAGCTAACTGGTGTCTATCCATTTCTGCCATAAAATTAAAAAAAAATCGACCCAAAAGTCTTTACCCCGGGATACTGAAAAAAATTGTTTGCCTCGTTTAGGCCGAATTTCCCAAAACCGGTCATAATTGTTAACGATATAACATTTTTTTTGCTGTCACCGGCAGTTAACCATTGTCCATTTTTGCTGAGTTGTTAGAGAGAACATGTGAAAAAAAATGAATAAGAGAAGGCTAAGAAAACAAAATTAATTGATATATTGGCAGAGTATAAAATTCCCAAAATTTAAAAAAATTTTTAATATAAATAATTCTATGTTTGTTAAGAACGACAATATTCATAGCAGTATTTCTTACTGGTACAGAAACATGGATGTAAAAGTTCATTTTAACATCAACTAGCTGCTAACAAATTGTTTGGTAATTATCCATAATGCAGTCCACAAGCCAGCAGTCCAATCAATGCAGGTACAGGAAGTGCTACATGTAGCACATTTCATTGAACAGTTTTTTCAGCAGCAACAAGGTGTACATCAAACTCTGAGCACTTTGAGGTTTTGTAATTACACTGTCTGTATAGTGTAGCTCTTCTTCTTTCTAACAATATAAATCCAGTGTCTCTTTCCTGAACCTTGCAGTAGAAGTAATTCAGAGGATTCTAAAATAATAGTTGTTGTAAATTTGAGCAGTATTTTTCTTGCCTACACAGAGAGCTGTGATTTTTTATATCATTCTCTAGCATTATAAATAGTCTAAGACATATACTATAAAAATTTTTACTATCAGACGAGTTTGCCACTACACTCTAGAAACCTAACATTATAAGCTTGAAGAGACAGACATGTCAAAATATGATAGTTGAGGATGAGCAGCATTGGTTATATATTCTTCAAGTGATAAAAAATCAGACATGATTGTTTTGCTTTAGATAATTCTAATGTTGTCTGTTCTTGAAATTTTTTCATTCATTACCTCTATAGCTCCTTAAAATTCGTTGATGTGTATCCTCAGAAGTATTCATGCAGTACTCACTTATTTTCATCACAATTTTACGCTACATTGGGCATGTTTTAAATGTAGCAACAAGACACTCTGATAGTAAAGTTTGATATTAGTATAATGTTATAGAGTTATATGATGCTACAGATTGGTACAAAAATCACCGCTATCTTTGTGGGGAAAAAATTCTACCCAAATTTAATACAGCCATTATTCTAAAGACATTATAGAAGATCTCAAGAATCACTTTTACCACGAGCTTCCAGAAAGTTTCCCAGACTACAGACTTATATTGTTAGAAAGAATAAGAGATACTCTATCCAGACAGTGTAAATATAAAACCTCAAAGTGCTAAAAATTTAATCTACACCTTGCAAAAGATAACGAAAAGTTGTGGTTACAAATTGTATAATGGAATGCACTCGTGTACTACTTCATGTATATGCATTAAATGTACTGTATTTGAACTACTGGATTGTGGACTGAATGAAATAATTTGATTTCATACATGAAATTGTGTAATAATTATAAAGCGATTAGACAAACTATAGATCTATGAAAAGTATAACTTAACTTAAACTATTTAATTTAGTTCGAGAAATAGAATTGACTGAAATACTCAAAGTTTTTTACAGGTGAACTTTTAACCCTCTCGTTCCTGAATTGTTTGGACGCGCGCGGAAAAATCTAATCGTCGACCGCGGAATAGAGTATTACCGTTTTATTTTTTTAACTCGATGCTGGCTGGGAAAACCCCATAGCAACCATATATCACTAAACAGACCAAGAGTTTGGGATTCCCCTCATTTTTTGATTGAGAAAATTGAATAATATTTAGGCCATCTACTAATACTTCAAAAAAAAAAATTTTTTTTCCCCCAAAAAATCCACTTTTCCCATCAATAAAAAAATAAAATAAAATAGAAATAATATTGTTTGATGCATTATATACCAATATTATATTAGTTCAACAATAAAATATGTTTTTTGTTGTGTGTGGTGCTGATTGTGATCATGTAGGAGACATCTATGAGTGTCCACAAGGAACGTATGCCATCGGACGTCGAGCTCCACTACAAAACAATTTCATATACATAAAAACACAAACAACAAAGATATTTGTAATACAAACAACAAATTATTCATGATTCTATATAATTGCAACTTTATGATGTATTGTATGCGGTTTCATACAGGATTTTTGTTTGGAGGGGGTGGGGGTGGGGTTCCGAGTGTACTTTGCCACACCCATTTTTTGGAACCTACACTACTTTGATGCACATCTTTGCATAAGAGTCTATACTTCACACTGATGATCAGTGTTCGGTCCTATGCACTAAATGACTCAGTTATGATAGAAACATAATGGGATACAATATCAGACTAAAAATAAATGCTTCCAAAATGTTCATTTCTATTCAACTCCCAAAATTCTAGGGGGGAACCCAGGGCTTTCCTCCCACTGTATGAACCCCTGGTATGTATACTCCACACTGTACATGACAGAAACAATCGTTGTATTGAGAAAGTGTAATTTGAAAATGAAAAGCAGTATGAGCACACACGTGAAATTCAACTTACCCGGCATGGATGGTGTCACAGACTGAACGATCCCTCCCAGGTTAGTATCCAGAACCTCCATACAATACCAAAAAAAACACAGACAACAATGATATTTGTAACATAACAGCTGGCCTCGCTGATTTGCCCCCCCCTCCCCCGTCATTACTATTCACTGACATTCTTGTACCATAACCCCCCCTCCCCCCTCCGCCCCAGCTGGACACCCAAATATCAGTAAGTTGAAATGAAATTCAACTTACCCGGCATGGATAATGTCACAGACCGAAAAAGACACCCGAGTTCGTTCTCTCCCAGGTTGGATCCGGAAGTGCCACATACTGTTTGTCCATGGTTGCTCTCTCTCTTTCCACAAATGCACGCACACACATACACACACAAGCACACAAGAAAAAAGAAGCTACAGGTGAATACAGATCATAAAAATAAATGTATAATTTATTATACATAAATTGACTGATGTACACACACACACACACACACATGAAATTCAACTTACATGGGCATAGTAGTCATGATCCAAAAAGATCCAGAGTTCCCTCCCAGGTTGTATACGGAAGAGCCATATACTGTTTGTCCATGGTTGCTCTCTCTCATTCCACAAATGCACGCACACACATATACACACACACACTAGAAAAAAGAAGATTCAGGTGAATACAGATCATAAAAATAAATGTATAATATAAATTGACTGGTGTACACACACACATACATGAAATTCAACTTACATGGGCACAGTAGCCCCGATTGGAAAAGACCCCCCCCCGAGTTCTTTCCCTCCCCGGTTAGATCTGGAAGCGCCAGAATAACATTTCAACTCCACGCACATACATATACATCTTGTGTGAAGCTCCACTACAACACCACAAAAACACAGACAACGACAACGACAATAACAATACATATTACAACTTTTGGGATGTTCAGGAGGGGGGGAGAGCAGCCACAAATATCAAAGTCTGTGGTCCGTCACACAAAAGATTATGGAATATCAATGGGTGTGTTGTCCTCTTTCTTCCACTCTCCCCCTACCTCATCCACCCGACTCTTCTTCTTCGGTTCCCGCCTTCTCCGACCGCGAGGACGTCCAGAACTCAGACCAGGAGGAGCCACTTCCTCTTCTTCATCACTGGAACCTGCTGCCTATTCGTGTTTCATCATTGGAAGACTCAGGTCCGGTATCCTCTCCTTCATGACTGGAAGACTCTGCTCCTGTCGCCTCATCTGCGTAATCGGGGTCGGTGACTGCATTCACATCTGGTCCTAGTAGTATATGTGGTAAAAAAAAATTTAAATTTTTTTGAAAATTTGAAATTGTTCAAAAAACCACAAGCCACTTTCAAATCTCAAAACTCAATGAAATATATATATATTATAGCTAAACAGCTTACTCTATCTCAATATAGCTATAAATAAGTCCTTTCCACAACAGAAGCTTGCTATTTTTCAAGAGAAAGACAAAAGAAAGACAAGCTTACCTCGATCATCTTCTTGACTCCCATTTTCAGTATCAGAGTTGACGGGGTCTGGTCCACCAACCCTGATACAGGGCCTCCTATAGCCCTAGATGTCGTCTCCCTTCTCTCCGCTTGATCCTGAGTCGCTAGAGTCAGCATCAAGCAAGTCTAAAACTTGCACCGCATTGTAACTTCTAGACGCCATCTTCCAAAAAATGACTTTGAAAAAAATTTTTTTTTGCATAGTTACCGGGGTCACACGACACGCTCACTTTTTTCCTATGATGTAATAAGCATTACCTAAGACTGTACGTAATAGGGAGGTCCCCAGTTGAACTGGCGATTTTATAAAAAATGGAGAAGACAGTAAGTGCAACCGCAAAGTCTTGGTCGGCAAAGAAGCGGTTGTTTGAATGTGTTATGGAAGGCTACTGAGCTCAAGCAATTTTTTGCTGCTTCTACAAAGCTCTGGAGATGACTGGATCCATAAATGAAGCTGCTGTGAAGAAGGTAACTTTTTTTAAAATTCGACGGAGAACCGATGTTGTTTTTTTTTGCCGAGGAAGAAATAAACGCAACTGCTGTGAGGTACTGTCAAAGCAGTCCTGGCTGAAAGCTATTTTAGATGCTTCTCCAATGCATTGGGCACCTGTGTATGCAATCTGAAGGTTCTAGCTATAAAGTAACTATTTTTAAAAATTTGGAGAAGCCAACTGGTCTCCCCCCGCTTTAAAGCGGGATCCGGAACGAAAGGGTTAACCACCAATTGTCAGGGAATATATAGTACACGATCCAATAATAATAATTATTAAGGACTATTAAAGTAATTTTAGTTTAAACAATAAACATTATTTTTTCTTTTATATATTATTCCTTATGTATAAAGTTTTTTTTTGCTTCTACATAGCTATTATTATTTTAGCTATACTATAATGATATGATCTTACCTGTTGCCAACTCTGTGCTCGTACATCCAGACACCAAACATCACTTAAAGCCTGTCCACCAGCTATTAACAACTGTGGATTGTTGTTGTTATAATCAAGACAAATAGCGGCATGATGAATTCTTGGAGATGGTTGTGGTGCTCCACGTTCAAGTTTTGTAAAACACTATTAGTATGAAAATATAATGTACAATCAAACAAATAATATCCAAAGTATCAGCTGCATTTAAAAAGCCTATCAATTATGTTAGTAACATGTACTGTGTTTTGCTGCCACCTGAGTAAGTCCAATCACACTATATACAGTGCTTACAGGAGATTAATATTTCTCTTAGTATTACTAACTAAATTAATCAAGCAGTCTATGCTTGAATTGGTCAGCCTGAATAGAATAAAAACAATGTGCAGTAATTATAAGAATGTGCAATGATATAAAATACAACAAAATTAACAATTATCATATAATATTAGTTACACGATTCTATTTTCATGGTGACTGGTGTATGTTGCTGTCTGGATAGTTCCCTGACAACATGCATCATATAATTTGCTATAATAATGTAAGCATAAAAATATTTTCAGAGTATAAAAGTGAACACAAACATTAGTAATCACTATAAAATGTCAAACATATTTGAGTCAGCTAACTTTGTGTCTCAATATGATCATTGTAGTGGTCCATTAATAAATAAAAAAGATAATAATTGTGACAGTCTATGGGAAAAGGGGGCACTTCACTTAAAAATTGAAATTGAGATATAGGCTCCAAAAAGTAAGTCATAGGAAAAATTCTTTCTTTCTCCTATTTTTGTTTTTTGCAGAATTAGTCTTAGTGACCCTTACTCTAAGTCTATGCCAAATTTTAAATGCCGAAACAACTTAAAAGACCCCAAGCGTGCCGTGGAAAGACAAGCTACTTTATATTCTTTCTCGTTCTCGAAGTACAATAAACGGGGAATGGGCGGAGTTTCAAACAAGCAGCTAAAAAAACTGCATAGCTTTGAGAATAGTGCATGCAATCTACAGCTTACCTCTGGTTGAAAGTTTACCACTACATGGAGTAGAGTAGCCAAGGATTCCGACAAGACAGGCTGTGAGACGCTCTGAAAGCTAAAAAGAACTCTACGCAAACTTCGTTAGTCGCCGTTAAAAAGCGGCTGTACGATTTAATTGCGTATGCGGAGTACGCCATTAAGTATACGGAAACATTAATTATACCGGAAGTGGAAATTCAATTTATGTTTTCTCGATTTCTAGTTCAATTGCTTTGCTGAATACAGCCCAGTTCAACTGCCAGTTTCTCTGCACGGGGAAGGTTTTACCCTCCAGTATTTTAGCACTAAGTTGAGATAAATTGTAGCTTTTTATTAGCATAAAAAACTCAATTTTTTTGGTTTGAGTGAAGTGCCCCCTTTTCCCATAGACTGTCACAATTATTATTCCACCCTAGATTTCTTCACAATGATATGTTTAGGTACAGGACCTGTGAGAACTCAAGATGATATTTCAAGCTGTTGCTGTATGAACAGGCTCATTACCGTTATTGTTATAGCAACTGGCTGTTCTTGTCAATTTTATTGATTTGGCTACCTTCCTCTTGTGTAGATACTCAACCCAGGTTAGAGCAGCTGATAAAATATCAGCTGGGGGTGTGGGGAGCCCTTACAACCAACTTTATACTGTGTGAGTTACCTTCCTCTTGTGTAGCTACTCAACCCAGGTTAGAGCAGCTGATAAAATATCAGCTTGGGGTGTGGGGAGCACCTACAACCAACTTTATACTGTGTGAGTTACCTGTCCTCTAGTACTAACTACTAACTACAGTAGTGAAGATATCTATAAGTGTGGAATAAACCACGCAGGGGCGGCGCAAGTGGTCCAGCCAGTCAGGCCATGGCCTGACCAATATTCTATGGGTGGCATTAGGCATGAATTGATTTGTATGGTACGCATCGTTAATTAGGCGAGAATCGTTAAAGATTGAGAGTTAGTCGGTCGCGCGGGAATCGGCGTTTTCACGTGGAGGATACTGTGTAATGGCAGGCATTGATTTATCTTCCTTGTATGACCTTCAACAAGCCTAACCAACCAGGACCTGCATTTAAATTTCCCAAACGCTCTTTTTGTAAAAAGAATATAGTACAGAGGTGCTTTCAGCACTCCTTGTTTGAAATGTGGCCATTTCTCCACTACAAGGAAGACACTGACACTGTGTTCTGTTTTACTTGCCTGAAGATGTTTAAAGAGAAAAAAAATCTTGTTCTAAGGCTGATGCAGCATTTGTAAGTTCACTTAGTTCAATTTTTACTTTCTTTTTAGCTACATTAAATAATATTTTGTATAGATTAATAGAGGATATGCAAACAGGAAGGATGCTACATTGAATTTGTTAGTGATTCCAAACACAGAATGCAAATATTTGGTACATTAACGTCCTGAAACTTTTTTCATGAATCAGTCATCTTCATCTGTTTCCTGGAATATAATTATTATTACTTATTAATTTAATGGTTATATCATTAATACATGCAATGTCCTACTAATTTAGTCTTACTGACGAACTTTACCACAGACAAGTGATGTGAATGGCCTGACCAATCTAAAATATGTTGCTCCTCCCCTGCCACTTATTACACTCATCAGAGCGATATGACTAGATATTTCATTCCCTGGCTGTATTTTCACTCTCCTCTGGCTCTTGAAAATAAATTAGCCAGGTCATGAAATATTTTGCCATATCACACTCTGACTCATGTAATAAGTACTATATAAGAGATAATGCTCCACAATGTGCACTTTTAGTTTTTCTCAAGTATTTTATACCTCTTTCCTGCATAAACATAAATCTACTTACCACATGTAAGCAGCATAAGTTCAAAATAATTGTTTGAACTTAAGTACAACAAGTACCCTCTGTAAGTGCAGCTGCCTAAAGACTTATATAAAAATACTACTACATGTCCTTTGTACTTTATACAGTGTACTCTTTCCTTGTTTTTTTTAATGTTTTTGCTGCTTAGCAATGGCCAGTTGCAACTTACTAGTGTCTTCAATGAGAACTCCTCCAGGTCAATGAGAATTTATACACAGAATTATAAAAAATATTAGCTTATTATATTTAGTTTCACATAGAAAGTTTTAATAAATGGACACTCCACTAAATTACTTGTTGTTTTTTAATAAGTGGTTGGTTTGCCTTAGTTCCAATGTTCCATGAAATCCTCCATTGTAACTAACTCACTAGATAGAAACTTTCAATAAAGGAATAAAAATACTTTTGACAGCATGTGCTGCAACTATCTTTAGTCTGAACTAAGATAGTGTGAACACTAAATAGATTATTATTTCTAGTCCTCTCACAGTATGCAATTCATATGAACACTGAGTCTGCAGCACAAAAGATTTAAAGTTTTTACATTTACAGCCATGTGCTAATCAATTTCGAATGTATTTATTTTACATATTATATATAGTGTACATTGTACATATTTACTGGGCGGTGAGTAGTATCACTTTTATTATACTGCATAATTTTTATACATAACATCTTGACTAACCTCATATTATTATTAATGCAATTAAAATGATTGAGAGATTACAACAAATTCTTACCATCTGTGCCAAGTCTATGAGGTAAGTGTCATTGAGTACACTAGTATTCCATCCACCAAACAAGACTGCAAGTGTAGGACTAATGCAGGTGACTGTTAAACCAGATCTAGGAGAAGGTCTAATTCCAGTGATCAAGGGAGAAGACCATGTACCTAAATAACGATAGCAATGTAATATTTATTTGGTAAGTTATTTTAAAATATCTATTTTATGAAGATTTCAAATATCATTTATATAGACTTAGAGCTACTTTATATGTAATAATTATTATACAAGTTATAATTCAAAAGTATCGTATTTATTGTTAGTACATAGTAATTTACCAAAGATCAAAATTTTTGGGTTGACATTATTGGAGTAATAAGAATGACTTACATTATGTTAGTACAAGTATAAACAATAAATGCATCATTTTATATAAACACTTTATATAGCCAAAAATTATTTATTTTAATAACTTCAATGACTTTATCTGATAATATTATGTCTATAATAAATCACATACATAAATTAAGTATTTAGCTGTGCGTTTTATAAAAATTATTATTTCAAACTAATACAATAATTTAAATTATTTACTTTTTGAGGAAAGGTATTCTCAAATACCTCAGTACTTATGCAACTGCTTAATGTATGTCCACTATTTTAACAAATTTGCTTTATTACTATTGATAGACACAGTCACATAAATTGCTTTATTATTACTATTTACACAGAGCAAGTAATACTTAGTGGTACCCATTGTGTGAATAAATAGTGAATGAGTCATCTTAGAAGCAATACTAAACAAAAGAGTACATAACTAACATGTTTAAACTAATGTCATTCCATTCTATCACTACAAATAAATTCGCACACAAACAAAATTCCTTAGTTAAAAAAACACTAGTACATACTCAATAATATAATCATAACCTGAGATAAAAATTATTCTAGTTTCTATTAATATAGGAAAGAAATGATTAAAAGTAATTAAAAATCATTACTAAAGACAGATATTAGCACTATAACTTTGAATTTATCACGTCTGATTATATCTTGATAATTATTCCTAATAAATGTGTACAATGTAAGAGGGTATTAGTTCCACTATAATGTCTGAAACCATTAAATTTTATTCACATCTACATGACAAAATTAAGTATAGCACAAACATATAAAACATGATAATTACATTATCTCGTTCACTTTAACACTACAAATAAATCTAAAGATATTGAATTTGTAATACTTTATAAACATACACTGTATTTTAATTGTATGTATATACTGAATTATTACAAATTAATTGAAACACAATTTGTAACTTACCTTGTGAAATATGGTACTTATGAATCTCATTTGTCCAGCCATGACCATTTTGAGAATGTTTTATCTTAGTTAATTGTGATCCCGACTGCAGTTCACCTGATGGTATGCCATAGCCTCCAATGACGATTAATGAATCATTATAGTATATCATTTGACAACCGTATTTCCTCATGGGTCCACTATCATGTTGTGATGAGAGTGGCTTCCATGTCATAGATCTGGTGTCTAGCTGATGTAATGAAGCATGGAATGATGTACCATCGCGACCACCAAACAAGTAGAGAATATGATCTGAATAAGCTGTTGCACAGTTATATATTCCAGGAGGTGGAGTACCAGATGTTGGAAGTTCTTTCCATGATTCTGTAGAGCACTCATAGATTTGAATTACGGTTCTCAGTTTTCTTATATTCTTATAAAAGTTTTCAACATAACCTCCATAAACATACAGCCATTCAGAACTTGCCGAGGCAGCAGCATATACTCGAGGTGAAGGTTCATAGTATTTAAGAGGCTGATCTACGGTAAAATCATAATTGTAATTGTATAAATGCATTTCATTTTACAGATACACAAACTACTATAATTTCACTGTACAATTAATGTAAAGGTGCAATTGCTGATATGACTGAAATAATTTTTATTAATTGAAATGGTTTCTTATGTAATTTGAATTTGTTTAAGAAGTTTAATATTTAGTTTTTAAAGTTACCACTTGTCGTGTTACTAATAAATATTTTAGTTGGTATTTAGCTGCTGTTGTTATTTAGCTGTTTTATAATTATAAGCCAGTTAATACCATAATTGAAAATATTGTTGGATTACCAATTTTTTCAGTCATCTTAGGCAGGTTAACCACAAAGTCCAAATGCAGCTGACAACACTATATAATTTAAGTGGAATTTACTTGTACTTGTATGAATGAAATGCTAAAAATCAAATATTGTGTGTAATTCATCAAAATAAGAATAACAATAAAAACACATCAGGTTAATTATGCTTTAAATAAGATGTTTAAAAAAATTAAGGGACTATGGTTTGTATATGAAGATAAGAAAAAAATTGTTAATGATTAATATTTTACTGTTTAACTGACTTTTGTCAGAAGTATAACATATTTTAAGTGGGCCAATTTTGCTTCTAAAATTGTGCTCTTACATGTTCCAATGTTTCTAAGTTATGAATCTGCCCCAATGTTGTACATGTCAGTATAACCATTTTTATAATTCAATTTAAAGCTCTGATGAATATTTACATTTCAATTGAAATAATAATAAAAATATAGTAATAAAGAAAAAGGTAACTTTAACGATATAATTGATTGCCTTACAAGTGGCTGTAGTTGTGTTTCATTACATTTAAGATCACATTGAATAGAGGGTAATTTACCTTTATTATAGGGGCCAGGATTGGCTTCTACATCTCCACATAGTAATAGTAGTTTCTGTTTTAGTGAAGTAGTTCTGGAATGAATTTCTTTTGAGACATTTATTGAACTATTCCAAATGGACCAGATCAATGGTAGAGATAGCAATTCTACTTTATTAATTGTCTTTCGTGGCTTCATTACAGTACAGGGTTTAGAACATTGAGTTTTAGTTTTCCTTCTGAAAATCCAGATTATTGTGATGGCTATTAACAAATACTGAATTTTTGAGAAACATTGAGATTGATTGATATATGAGCAACGAGTCTCCCAGAGCGTTGAGCTGTATAGTCTTCTGTTGCTACTTTCCCAGTGTGGAGCTGGATAACGATGGCGACCCATTGCTATGTCTGTAAATTAATAACATGAAATTATTTTTTAAATATAATTACTAATATTTAAAAGTTGAAACATAACCCTAAACAATCACAAGCAACTCTATTCTTCAGTCTAATTGTAGTTCTTAGAAAAATGATATAGTCACAATACAGAATAATTAATTTAATTAATTTGTGATTTTCTCCTTCTTTTTCCTTATTCCCACTGAATAGTATGCAGTCTGTACATTGTCCTGTTCTTATCTTGTTATTGGAAAAATGGCATCATTTTTCACTCAAATGTGTCTGTTTTCTATTGTGTCTATAATTGTAAAATTAAAGCACCTAAAGGGTTAACCCTCAGCGCTATCACACACTAGCTAGCATTTACAAAAACATTTCTGTAATCAAAAGAAGATAACATATCAACATATTGATATATAGCTAGTACGCAATGAAAACAGTGGATGTAGATGCTGTCTTCACGAATGAAGCCAAACATGCAAGGGACACAGACCTTACTTGTAGTTTCAACAGGAATCTCCAATTTAACTAAGTAAAACTTTCACTGGTAGAAAGAAATTATTGCTCACACAATTAGGAAGTGACAATTGGGGTAAACCCACAAAAACTTTCAATCATACAGTCAATCACTTATGTATATATGACATATAATATATATATATATAATATATGTTACTATTGATGTGCTCAAGTCCAAATGGAGAGCCATACCTGTTCTCAATTCAAACACTGAGGTAAAACACTTCTAAATTTCCAAAGAATAATTCTGTCGCCAGTTGCGTGTGACCATTACATACTTGAGCTAACAAATATGGAACTACTTTTTTACCACAATTTCACTTAGTACCAATGTCTTCTGAAGTCTCCAATCTACGCCATTCTGACTATCTGAATTACCAGTAGCTTTTCACATGTACTCGCAGCTACTAAAAAGGCCATGTTTTTGTGACTGTGTGTGGTAAAATATATTCATTGCCATGGTAACCATTCACCATAACTTTATGAGACTTGAAAAAAACAAAAAGTTCTAAAAATTATTTCACAGTTTCTAGACTAATGGTAATTTTGTTAAACTTATGTGTGTACCCCACGACATTTAGGGTCAGCCAAATTGAGAGGGATAAACGATTCAATTTCTTTAGTTGATACAGGATCACCAAACCAAAAGATTCCGTGTAGTGGAGTAATGGGAAGGGGTAGAAAATGAAGCAAACACAAAATCACAAGTGTCAAAGTACAAGTTCACAAATATATAACTACCAAATGTTCCGGATTCTCTATCATGTTATCCCTGATAGTGTCTTGCTCACTTCGCTTGTTCACCAATTTTATGTGTGAATAATATTTTAAAGGTTCCCTGCTGTATAAAGAACAAGTCCACTATACATATCAATCCAATCACTGAATTTTGGACAGTGAACACAACTTAGGTACTGTACATTGAGTGACATACATATCAATGAATCTATTACTACCACCTTACTGCCTATTGCAGCTCTAGCAGGCATGAATGCTATATATGCTCCAATAGGAAGGACCATCTCTGATTATTTTGCTTCCTGCTTTCTTGTGTCAATACAGGGACCAAAAAAACAACAACTTGCAATGGAGGTTATAACTGATGTTACTACTAGTAAATTAAAGAATAGAGAAAGAAGTGTACTGTTGTAGTGGTGAGTTAGTCATTTAAAGACTATTAATAAATAATCAAGGTTACTATTAGATAAGCATGAAAATGAAAGCTGCTTTCGTGATAATTCCGATCATGCTGGCCAAAAAATACAGCAAAGATGATTCTGTGTTTTAGATTGACTGTAGAAGTACCAGGTTTCAATACTAGTACCACTTCAAGGCTGTATATCCAGTGATTATCAATAAGTCAAAACTACAAGTTGTATTTAGAGCTTAATTGATACAAGCATTTTATAAAGCTCAGGAAACAGAGATATAGCAAGAGGAATATTACAATCAGTTGATAGTAGTGTGTTGCTCCAATAATGTTTTATTGTGATGGGATTTTTAAGGCTTGTCAGTGTGCCCGAATATTATTTCATCCCCACCCTAAAAATTATTTTGCCCTCCACCCTATAATTTATTATGCCCTTAATTGTGATATCTGACCTACTATTTACTCGTTTGCCTGCAAGTTTTAGTTGTAGTGGCTCATAAGTTAATATTATATAATATAAATTGAATAGACAATGTCAGCCAAACTGTAGTGCAACTTAGAATATTTCTTGATAGCTAGAAACTTGCTGTTGTCTACTTCTAGGCACAACAAAAATAAAATAGATTTCAAATTATAGCTGCTTAGGGTTTTTGCATAAATTCCTACAGCATTCATTGTATATAAAAACAAATTATATGCATGCAATGAACAAGAAAACTCAGACTTATACTTCATGGATAAATTTATACTAGAGTGCAACATTAGGTCTCAGTTGCTTAATCATAGATTTCTCATTAGGGACATTGGAAAAACACATGAGGGAGGATGAATTTGTTTTATTTGCATTATAATAAGACATACAAAAAAATGTAGGACTACAAAAAATTCCAGCTTCCATGTCATAACACATCAAGAGGCCTTGAATCTCATTTACACAGTGAATAAGAGTAATTTGCTTTGGACAATAAAAAATCAAAGAAGGTAAAAAAAAACAACAACAAAAAAAGGAATAAAATTAACTTGTATGTTTTGTTCAGATGCACAAAAAGTTCTATCAGTGAACACATCAAGTTTGCATGCTGTTGCCAGAGTTTGATGCTAGTGAAACTTTCTTTACTACTGCCACAATTTAAAGGTTCAGAATTTCAAGTAATAAACAATGACTAGGCTGAATTACTCGATTATTTCACACCACCACCCATATAAATATAATTATTGTCCATTATTATGGTTACATGTGTGTGTCTGTGCAAGTTACTTAATGCTATTTCAGTGGTGTAGGAAATGGACTGGAGCCCCCATAATTTTGGGGCACAATTTAACGAGTTGATCCTCACTTTTATACTACAAAACACATATTCTTGGAGCCCCAACATACAGAAACATCTTCCTACACCATTGTATTTTATTATTACTTGATTTAAGCAAGTATGTATAGCATACAATATAGTATCATGATAATATTATGAAATAGTAATAATTACTAAATTCTACAATTTAATAACAACAAATTCAACCTGACTATCAGAAGTTTTAAGTCCTTGCTAAAAGTGGATGTGGCTTGGAAACGTGGATGGAAGTCACATAGGAAATTTTGTTGTTGGAGTGTGGAGGCCCTGACATGTTTATTTCTTGATTGGTGATTTTGAAGGTCAAGTTTGACACCAGTGGATAACACTCTGTTTTGACAGTCAAGTTCTTGTATCACAACAGTGAATGTAAAGAGATTATGGTTGACAGCTTAAAAATAAATTATCAACAGCTAATAAGCGAAGCAATCGAGACACTATCAGGAGTAACCACAGTCAAATGTACATATACCAAATAGTACTACGACCCTCACATTTATTTGTTTGCTTGGATGTCCACTCCATCACTAAATCTACTAAACAGATTTTTTAAATTAACAATCTTTAGCCATAGTATCCAAAGAAATATAATTGTTTACCTCTTGTAATTAGGCTTTTTCTGTATGTTGCAGAAGAAATTAGTTTCTTATAAGCATACAGGAGTAAATCTTTTTGAATTAATGGTATTGGTACATTATCTTGGTTAATGTTCTGTTTGTCACAGATTTTCTTACAAGAAAATCCATTGAATATTACAAGTCACAAAGCAAATTTTGTGTGGGTAAGTGTGTGTGAGAGTGTAGTATGTTATTATGTTGCTTAGCTTAGAATATTTTGAAGCAAATATATTAGCTGCATTTTTTTTATCAATTAATTTAACTGCTTAGGCTTCCTCCCAGTTTCATTTGTTAGTAAGACAATCTTATCAATGTGTGCGGTCTTAACCGTGTGATAATTCCTTAGAAATGCATGTGTTTTCAAGTCCGAATAAGTGTCAGCGAGTGGTTACTATGACTACAAACACTTGCCCATTACTCAATTTCCTTAACTCGCCCTGCTTTAATTTAGAGATTTTGTCAGGAACTGCTGCTAATTAAAACAGTCAGATGTTTAAAAAAATGTTTTTGAATTACTTGTACACAAGGGCTTGCTGCCATTTATGCGGAAGCAAATCACTATATATATATATATATATATATATACTATTTATAGTGTGTCAGTAAGACAGTACAATTAGTCACTGACTGGTCTTAATAGGCTTACTTAATGCAGTATTCACAGCTTCAATACCTTCATCAGATTATTATATTTTTCTATAAAATATTATGTATTGTACTTCAGAATAGTCCTTGATACTTGATTGATATTTGTTGCTTGCTATTCTAGACAATAAAAAATGGAATGCGATGTTTCTCAAATTCAGCCTCCTGAGATCATGCCAGCCACCATCATTGAATAAGTAATGATATAAATGTCATGAAGAAATTACTGTATTAGACGTTAGAGCTAACCTTCATACAAACAAGTTATCAAAACTTTTTTAGTCAAAAAGTCAAAACTCTTAAATGTATTTTCATTGATTGTAGTAACCCTGTTCTAGTAAACTAGGGACAACTCACATGATGAACAACAATCTTGAGCCCTTTAGCTATAAATGTCACTAAGCAACTACAGTCTACTAACTAAGCTCCACTCCTTTTTCGAGACTGCATCAAGCAGTGTTATATTCTCAATACTGGGCTGTCTCTACACTTTGAAGAATTACTGATCATTTCAAAGTGTAGCACAACACTCGGTTAAACAGAGGTGTTGTATTACACCCCTAAAACTTGTAGTGGAATGCCCGATTTGTTACAGTGTACGCTAATTTGATACATTTATCAACCTCTCATGCTTATCACTTTCTTAAGACATTGTAATAATATGTGAGTGGGTCTAGAAAAAGGGACCTTATGGCGCAAACCCCAAAAATAAGTTTTTTATGCTAATAAAAAGCTACAATTTATCTCAACTTAGTGCTAAAATACTGGAGGGTAAAACCATCGACGTGCAGAGAAACTGGAAGTTGAATTGGGCTGTATTCAGCAAAGCAATTGAACTAGAAATCGATAAAACATAAATTGAATTTCCACTTTGGGTAAAATTAACGTTTCCGTATACTTAACGGCGTACTCTGCATAACGGCGACTAACGAAGTTTTGCGTAGAGTTCTTTTTAGCTTTCAGAGCGTCTCACAGCCTGTCTTGTCGGAATCCTTGGCTACTCTACTCGATGTAGCGGTAAACTTTCAGCCAGATGTAAGCTGTAGAGTGCATGCAATAGTCTCAAAGCTATACCGTTTTTTTTTTGGCTGCTTGTTTGAAACTCCGCCCATTCCCCATTTATTGTACTTCGAGAACAAGGGAGAATAAAAAGTACCTTGTCTTTCCACAGCACGCTTGGGGTCTTTTAAGTTGTTTTTACATTAGAAATTTGGCATAGACGTAGAGCAAGGGTCACTAAGACTAATTCGGCAAAAAAAAAAGATAGCATAAAGAAAGAATTTTTCCGATGACTTACTTCTGAAGCCTATATCTCAATTTCAAATTTTGCGCTGTAAGGTCCCTTTTCCCAGACCCACTCACATATGATACATTACTCAAATGTCAACTCTGCCTCAGTGCTACATATCACTTATATTTATATGTGATCTGTTGAAGCTATTGTAATATGATACTATCATCTAATCTCTCTTGCATAGTGCTACATATCTCTTATATGGATATGTGGTTTTCTTAAGCCATTGTAATATGATACTGTGACATCTTACCACAGACTATTTGGACTTCTTTGATATCACATTGTTGTGTCTATGTCTTATCTGTGCTCCACCCCTATGTATACTTTGGTTTTGTGTCAATGGCATGTCATCATTCTTATATCAGTTGAATACTTGTTTTTGTCAGTCTGTCAGCAGCCTGTCTGTTGTATATCTGTTGTATGAGCTCTTTTAATAAAACTTAAAAAACTAAGAGATATTACCTCGGCGACAACAGATACCACAGATACATTCCTCAAATGACTAGCATGACAGTGTACCAGTGTACATACTACCAGTTCAAAAGTAATATAGCTAATCATCATACCTGGATGCTCTGCAGATAAAACCTAGTAATTTTAATAATAGTGCACTTGCAGTTCAACTGCAAGCGCATTACTGCTTTATCTAGATAAGGTTATGGTTTCAATTTTGAGAGGTTATATAGATCTAAATTTCGACTTTTAAAAAACCTAATTTTTAGTATATTGTAGTTGCATTGAAATCAGTCCATTAAAATTGCCACTATCTCTCATCGATGACCCAAGATAAACATCCAAACTTAAACATTTTTTTGAATACTGTTAATAGTATTCAAGAATATCTCTTACCATCAGCGAGAGCTGAAATTCCTTAAGGCTGCAATCCCTTTCCTTATTCTAATATTTTACCATTATTATTTTTGTTGCATGTTCCAAAGCCATTCCTCAAGTGTTGGCTACACTACTAAAACTAATGAAAGTGGATGTGGTTAGCTGAGTGCTTTGTCAGCCACAACCAGAATCATACTACTATCCCACTGAAATCTGGAGGATGTTAAACTTGTACCACGTATTTATGCCACCTGACTTCTTCACAGTGCAGTGATAAATAAAGGATCGAGCTTTGTAAGACTAGAAATAGCTATGATCTGTCAAAATTTGTAGGAGGCAATAATATTCTCATTTCAGTTAATATCTCAAGGTTCAAAACTTTGTATTTAGCTGTAATAATGATATGCATACTTTTGTTTGATTATTGTATGTCAAGAAATAACTAAATGTGTATCATTTACTCATCAATACAATGTATAACAATGTTCATAGCTCACCAAATTCAAATGTCCAGTATAGCTAATAGCAGTAGCTCCGCTCATGAGCTATTCCTGGGGAACTAAAAGATAACGGTGAGGTCCCACTCAGTGCGCAATTAGAATACTCTAGTCCTATTTTAAACACAGGACGAGAGCCAGGCAACTGTTAAATGGCTGGATTCTCATAACGGGAAGTGAGCGCAACCACACCCTTACTACGGAAAGGGTGGTTCAGTAGTTACAGTGCGCAATTTGGGTTTGAGTGACCACACCCTTTCTGCCTTCTTTCTAATTTGGTACAGAAATGTGCTTCCAAGCGAGTTGGCGACTTATAGAATACTGATTTGGTCTATCTGCGATTCAGATATTATTTAGGATAAGGAGAAACAATTTGTTAAAGTGTGAATAACTAATTTAGATATTTTGAAGAATGCTTTTACAGAATTTAGGTACATAAATAGCATAAAAGAAAATAAAGAATTCTTACCAAAAAAGCATAACTACAACATAAAACAATGGTCTTCAATATGCTGCTTTAGTATGGAGTAGTTTAGTTAGTAGTTTTACTCATGGTTTACTGAAGGGTCCAAATGTTGTTAGTTAACTATTAAATGCATTGAACTAATTGTTTAGTTAACTTCTTGCATTATATTATTAAGCAAAATTAGAAAGCTAGGAACTGTAACTTGGCTGATGATTAATTGAAGAAGAATCCCTCATAAGCGCCAGCATATCCAGTGTGCATACCACTGCACAGTTTTATAACTGGTGTAGTTTTTTGCTTGATCACTCAGGTCCCAGGTCCTTCCAGAGAAAGACACAATTAGATAGTGACCCCACCTTGCGTTTATAATGTTCCTCAAACGGCATTGATGAAAATGTAGCTACTTTAAATGTTTGTTAGGCTATGTACTGTTGCGTAGACATAGGCGGCTCTGTGCATCGTGAACTACCGCCCTCAGGCCCTAAGTACTTCGCTGCGCTAGACGCTGGACCGTTAAAATAAGGCTGTTTCCTCCCTTCACAAAGATACTGCATTTTCTCATGGAAAACCCTTTTCCAGTTATGTGTAGGTAAGTATCGCCAGGTTAAATAAGTTAAAAACGCTTTACCATTAAAACTCTCGATTGGAAGTGGTCGTCTAAACTATTGTTGCGCTAGTCTACTGATTCGTAATACTGCTACGCTACTGTGTCTTGGTGAACTTGAAGGAAGCTTTCCCTATCTACCCTGGCTTATGCTTCTGGGTAAGTAGTTTTATGGCTAGCAGTCTGTGGGTTTCTAAGTATTTTAGCTGCACGAGGTGACCCAGGTCATTTTTTTTCCTGGTGAAGTTGTGTTTCCTGAACAATTTTTTCTAAGCTAATGAATCAAAATAAAGAGCAAGGGTAGCCTGAATTATGATAGTGATATTTTGTGGTAGTTTTAGTATGACAAGAGCTCGTCAGTTTGTTTGTTCCATAATACTCTTGAAAATTTTCATTTCTTTGTGAGAAAGTGTGGGTGCATGTTGGAATGGTTTATAGTTCCCGAATTATTCTAAAACATGCTCCACCAAAATTATCCTCACTCATAGCTTTTTCCCATGGCCACCCTAACATCCTTTAGTGTGCTCTACAGTATAGTATTGATGACCATTACCAAATGTAAGTCTTATGACCTCATAGAGGTAGTTGCAGGTCTTATAAGTCACGATGTGAGTTTGGGACTGGTAGACAGTTAATTTGCTTAAAAAAAATTCAACAGACAGTGTTGGTTGGTGGTTGTTGTTGTTGTTGTTGTTTGTTTGTTTGTTTGTTTGTTAACCCTAAGAGTGCATGCGTAAGAGGGTAGTAGTATTTGCCCTGTCAGTCTGTATGTCATGCTCTGATTTTGGAGATTATTGACTATTAACCGTTGATTTAGGTATAAACTTAATCAGAAAGAAGATTTAGGACCTTTTATTGTGCTACTTTTTTTTTTAATTTGGGGCTAATTGTTGATGAAACGTGAAGCTTTCAGCTCCCTAGTGTCACATCATAATCACTTGAGCAAATAATTTCTTGCAGCCCGCAGTGTAGTTTGCTTTATGCTCAGGGAAGTTAACCAACGGATTTGAATGAAGTGAAGTTTTCGTTGAAAAACTATAACAGTGAGTGTTTCTGGCTAGTTTAGCTTCTCTTATGAAGACAGCATTTCCATGTACTGTTTTCATTGCTTGAGCTATATTGATGCCTCATTAAAATAGCTAACAGATTGCTTTGTTCTTTTTGAAGGAGATTATATTATTATAATAGCTAGGTAATGTTTAATAGCACTGAGGGTTCGCACCTTTGGTGCTTCATTTGTTTTGTTTTTGTTTTGTTTTTTTATTCTTATTTAAAGCTTATCTGTATTTTATAATTTATAGCCAGACACAATGTTTTTTGTATGGTAGTCAAGGTGGTGTAGTTTCACTGACCATACACGCGCATCCTTCTGCTGTAGCTCAAGTACGCAAGCACACAATCATACACACCCACTCATTATACACAGTCCTAGGGGAAAAGGCTTGTGATGTGCTTCAGTAAAAAAAAATTGACGTATAAGGTGAAAGGGTAAAAATTCATCTTTATAAAAATCATCATGCACAATTTGTTTAAACAATTTACACGGCCGACTTAATTAAATTAGCGTACGAGACCACTCACAGCAATTTTTGGGACTTAAAAAAACAAACAAGCTTTTCCAAGGAATTATTGCGCTGTATAAATCCTAACTCTATATAAGTAATATCTTTTGGGGCTAAGGAAATGATTTCTTTGTGATTTCATCAATTGGTAAACTTTTGTGGCTTTTTTTGTTGTCCAGGGGCATGGAAGATTATTTGGAATAGGGAGGCTCCACTGCACTTGAGTTAGACAGGGAAGTACTTTGCTTCCCTTTGCTCCCCTCCCCTCATCATCCACATATGCACACACACACACACACACACTCACACACACACACACACACACATATCCCAGATATTAGTTTGACTTTCGTGGAGACATTTGCCCCAATTTTTCATCAAGTTTAGTGGTAGTTAATATAAATATAATATAATATGGAAGGTGTAAATTTTAACAACTTCTACTGTACTAAACTAGCCTGTTTAATGTCTACATGTGTTGGAATTACAAGCACGAAACACAAATCCGAGAATCTTGAATTATGTTGAGCTAGTTTTACTTGAGACATACACTTTCAATGTAGGAGTGTGAAGCGGCAGGTGTAATAGTGCAGTGACTACTCCACTGGTGTACACGTGATGACTCCTGGACTTCAATACAACTAGAGGTGAGGAACTCTAGAATGACTTCTTAACTCCACTAACAAGAAAGAGGCCTTTAGAAATTACTTTTTTATTTACTATATTTATTACTCATTCTAATTGACTTGTGGATATTTCCATTTAATGCACACTTAGACAACCTGGGAGCGACTTAGAGTCTGAACTTTTAGAACTCTTGTCACTTCATTTACTAACTGAATAATCCTTTGAAACCATTTGTATGTGTGGCCGGACACACACACATTATATTGATTCAACTCTTCATTTGTAAAGTATTGAATTCAAATGAAAGGTGAAGAGTTCCCAGATCATTTGGTCGATGACCTGAATTAGTCAGTGAGATATACAGTAGGCTCCCACCAGCACTTAGACTTTATTTGCGCAAGAAGAATAATTGATTGCGAGGTACAGATTATATAGGGTGACCATTGTGTAACAGTGTGCAATGTATCTTTTGCCAGTATTAATGCCTATCTTTAGGCAACTTTCAGGCACTTTTGATGCAATTCTGGAATAGCATGGCACCATTAGAAGTAGTGGCTGTCCATGTCTTACGAGTCACTATAAGTCTTAAACGAAGAGGTCGCATATTAAGGCGGTGTAGCTGGGGACATGTTTCGCTATAAGTGAAAATGGCTGACACGCCCCCTTGTTTTAAAATATTGGTGTGGCCATTGCCGTACCTGTTTCGACACCCCTGTGATATGTGACTCGAGTAACTCGCCGTCATTTGGCTAATATTACAGTCCTGTAATCATTATGAGTGCATACGTACTAGTGATGTGCTTCAGCACAAATGGCGAGCGAGCCTAAAACTACACTATAGTTAAACGATTAATTTTAACTTCAACACTCAAGCTACTAAGAAAAAGTCAAGTTTAAATTACGTGTATAAGGTAAAGGGGATTCAATGCCATAGTAACCACTCCCTGCAACAGTTAGAATTGAACAACAAAAACAAAAACAAGTAGCATTATTTACACGTTTTCTTTGTGATATTCTTTAGTTAAGTAAAGGCACAATACTTTCACACAACTGAACATATCTACACAAGGCTTACCTTCGTAGTTACTCTAGTGGACAAAGAATTTTCAAGCAAGTACTGACAGATTACGGGTAATGATCGCTAAACCGGAGGATTCCGTTTAGTGAAGCTTGGGACAGGGTCGAACAGCGAGATAACACAAAAATATGAGACGGTCAAAGTACAAAATGACATACGTACGTCCAAACATATAAACAAACAAACATCCCCGATTTTCAATTGTGTTACCCTGTAAGTGTCTCGCTCGCTCGCCAATTACACCCTGAGTATACTTGTCTCTGCCCACTTTTATCTTGTAATACCACGCACTGTATCCATGTGTGTCCGTGCGATGTGTACTATATAACCAATTGAACATGTCAATCTCTACAGGCATCCACGACCTGTTGGTACTCATTCCTATAGTTAGTATTATGATTTAGTACAATGCATTCTAGTAAAGATGTAATTGCAATAGATTTTAAGTAATCATACACTACTGGCTATTCAATTCCATTTAGTTATATAGAGTGAATCTTATAGTTTAAAAATTTGGACTTTTATCACTAATTTCTTTACACATTCAGAATATTTTTTGAAATCTTGTATACATATACACACACACACGCATCTGCACATACATGTGTGATGAGTATACTGTCAACGTGTATACCTATTTTGTGCTGTAATGGGCTTCCTGTATCACCTAGGTGAATAATGATTTGGTGTTAGAAGATAGGAGTGGTTTCAACATGTAGGTGATGAAGTGTGTGTGCATGTGTTTGATAGTGTTCATGTGGTGCACAAAAGTATCATTTCCTCCATTGTACAACTTATATTTATTGGATTAGCCACACCCATACGTAAGTACATATAATCAATCAACTATGGTTCAATCCTGGCATGGACACTTTTTTTTCCTCCATTTTTTATTTTAATTTTATTTATTTATTTATTTTTTTTTTTTTGTTTTGTTTTGTTTTTTGTTGTTGTTTTTTTTTACTGGGCATTCTTCTTTTCTTTTGTCCCTTTTTCTTTGCACTCTGGCTTCTAGTTTTAGTTTATGATTTTAGCCCAACAGTACACTTCAGCATTAACTCTCAGTGACCTACTGCACTCACAACAAGCTAGGCCATGAACAAGACAATATACTTTTTCACAGAACTATTGACACAATAATTAAATGATGATCAATTATTTAAATATGATTGATCAATAATATGAATTAATTTTACTCATTTTGAAGCTTATAAAGCAATACCAATATGTACTACATGTTTTACAGTCTGTAAAGCAATGAAAATATAATAACATTTGTCATACCAGATTTTTAAATATCACACCAAGATTAAATTGTTTTGACGTTTGTCTGAGCATTGACGTATAGTTATCATCCACACTGCATACATACATACATACATTCCCACATACTTATTAATAATTATCCGCACACTAGCGCAGCAGGGTCAAATGATAGCATTCTTTTCATTGTCCATAATATATTATATTCCATGCTCGATATCTTCACAATAATATTTTCAAGTTTATGACCCATGGCATATGTCACAATGTCACACGCTGAATTGCACAAGCTCATTACCTTCAAATACACTGGTAGTACTGTAGCAATCACCAATCTTACTAGTTCCCCAGCTATCTTTCTCTACAAGAACTATCTATCCAGGTCAAAGCAGCCAATAAACATTGGCTACTAAGAGTGTGGAAGAGCCCCTTTTGAACTAACACTACCAACTTTACAAGCTTAGTTTGCAGTGAAGATATATATTTATCTAGCATAGAGTATACACAGGTGTAGCAAGATAATTCATTCTGCAGGCTTTATTTTCGCTCATCTTTGGCTCATGAAAATAAGTCAGCCTGCTCATGAAATGTCTCACCACATCATGTTTGCTCATGTAACAATTATTATATGTGTGTGTATTGTATGTCCGTAAGTTTGTGGCAGCACTATTACAGTTTGGATTTTGTGTCTGTTGTTACTGCCTGGGCCCAATAGCTGAGAGTTAGGCAGCAGTAATTTTGGAATCAGCATGCACAGAGTCTCGCACTCAATTAAGACTGCTATTGACGATTATAGTGACACGTACTCAATCATTGGCAACTCTTCAAGCACATTGCATGGGCATATATGTGACCGGATTTGTGAAAACCCGGCTAAACGCGGCATTTTCAGTTTTCTAATTTATTCTACCAGTAGGCTGCACGGGGCCTTGGGATGCCTTCCTCCTAATTTGGAAGCTGTAGCACAAGCCGTCTTCGCCCTACGCACTACAACACTTCAGTATTTTTGCTAAACTTATTATTGCTGATTTCGAAAAAAACGCCCGGTAAAGGCGTTGCTAAGGTCAGGGGGCGTGCCTTGTGTCCGTATACTATTACTGCGTGTCTCCGGGACACTATGGAATAAATCGGTTACAGGCGGATTGGAAGAAGTCTAAAAGGCTTAATGCAGGGCTCCTTAAGAAACTATGATGACGAGAATTGCGTGAGTACGTGAATTATGTAGAATAGCAAGTGAATTAGTTAGCTACAGTTTTTTCCCGGCTGTTAGTGAAAAGCCCGCCAATAATTTCTTAGCAACTCTCCGTACACGAGTCCAACCGGCTAGTGTTTCTAGCCTCATAGTGTGAGTTCTAGAGCACGCCAGAGCTTACAACTGCGTCATAAGGTAGAGCTAACTGGTGTCTATCCATTTCTGCCATAAAATTTTTTTTGAAAAAAATAGACCCATAAGGCTTTACCCGGTGATTCTGAAAAAAATTGTTTGCCGCGTTTAGGCGGATTTTCCCAAATCCGGTCACATATGTGTGTGTGTTTTCTGTGAAATATTATTTCTATTGTTTTTCCACTAGGGCAAGACTATGGTTGTGGTAAAGGTAACAAACACAGTTGTAGTCATGAAATGAGTATATACAGTTACACCTTAAGGGTGGAGACCCATCCGGCCCACGCATTTTCCTTAAAAATTGATGCTGAAAAAAAAAAAAACTTCAAGCAACGGTGGCAATTATTTAACATGCTGAATTTATTTAGGGTGATAAGGTCTCTCTGCACACCAAAATTCAGACCATTTGCATCTTCCTAAGCCCAGTTAGGAGCGATTTACTTCTGCGGACATTTCGTGTTGTTTCTCCGCAACCGTCCAAGATTTTCTGCCGATTCAAGACTCTACGGCTTCCTCCTATTATGTTCCCGCTTCCTACGTTTAGTTTTTAGCTATAGCAACTTTACTTTTCTAAATATCCGACCACTAAGGTCAACTTTGCTTCCTGGCACGCTATCAAGAAAATCTAAACGTAGGCCTGTTCACCTTACGTCACCGAATTACTGTTCCAAGTTTAGACTGCATCCCGTGACCCCTTATAGCTCAAAAATACTTGTCGCAAATTCACCCTCTTTGCAGGCGGCCGCGAACTGCGGCTGGGTCAAAACGAAGTGCGCGTAATACTATAACGCCCCCCCCCCAACCGGATGTTGCATTTTGCGCCCCGCCCACCAAAGGTGCGCTCCGATTCAGCTGCTTTTTAGTGAGAAGAATCACCTACGGCTACGGTGCTGTTGAAGAATCACCTACGGTGCTGTTGAAGAAGCACCCAGCTTGTTAGATTTCGATACTAATGTGGGAGGGGTCCTGCAGTGGATTTATACAGTACCCCGTTCAGGCGATACTAGCACGTCTGCCTTACCGACGCACAGGTAAGCGAATTAGCTAGTAGTGTAAGGATTTGAAGAAATAGCCCACTGATTATGTGTGCGAACATTTTAGGTGAAACCTTCTGTGAGGTAGTGGCTCTGAAAAGAGCAGGGTTGGAAAAAAGGACTCATTTTCTTTGGCTGTATTTGAAGTGCTTGGACAGCTTCTCCTGGAGGGGTTTGCTGTTAATTCCTCTATCCTTCAGAATTCGTACAAATTCTTCTCGGTCCTTGCATTCAGATTTGAGCAGTTCCAAGTCTCCATAGCTCAATCCAACCCTGGTCCAGAAGTCTGGAGTCGTATGGCTGAATTATTCACAAACTGAGGGAGACTGGACACATCAAACATCAAACCATTCTGTTGAGTGATAGCTGAAAGCTTCTCAACTAACTCTTGAAGTGCTTCCTGCGGAGCTGGGGAAACTTCAGTGGAACTCACAACTGGATGAGAAGAGACAGGAGGAGAATTGTGGTCATCATGTGACTAGGTAGTGAGATCATTTAGAACTTGAGATGGATTAAAAATGCTAGAGGGTGTGATTCACATGGTGGAGCAGTAGGAGTGGACACTAAATCTTGAGAAGGTGAATCAGGGAGCACTTCTGATGATGACTCCTGCCGAAGAGAGGGCGTGACATCATGACCAGTAAAGGAAGGATCATCAAGAGTATCAGTGGAAGCCCCACCTATTGCTGGGACTTGCTCCAATCTATGTCTATACAATATATATATATATATATGTATGTATATATTTTTTTAATATTATATTTATTTACTTATTTCTTACTTCTTCTCAAAGCACATTTCATTTTCCTCATTTCTGTGGCTGCACTAATAACCCTCTTCCTTTTCCTGGAAGGCATGATTATAGTTTGCTGTTGAAGCTGGTTGTAACAACAACGTGGTCAAAACTAACCCACCAGTAGGCTACTTGAGGTTAGGGACTCCCGAGATTTTTGCCCCACTTTGCTGCTAATATATCAAGCGGTGGTTATGCTTGCTTATGCTTGCGAGATTCATGCGGAGCCAGGTGAGGGTGGTAGATTTTCGTGGTTGATAGCACTTAACACTTCCCACAGCCTTACCAACGGTTGCTATGGGTCTACTCCCTTAACTGGCATATTATTTTCTAGGTTAATGTGGCAATCTTTACCAACTTTTTTGTAACCGTTCCTATCAGTCCACTGTTAATTGCATTTGCTGAGTTATTGTGTATCAACTGTATCAGACTTAAAAAAAAAAAAAAAAAAAAAAAAAAAGCTGTAGCACTCACATCCGGTGCTCACCTGTTAAATAACCAAAACCTCGCTTGGTTTCAATCAAACTGTCAACCTCCATCACCAAAGTAGGTGGTCTCAATGATCAAAGGTCACCTTTATTCTATATATTAATAGATGGATATTTTTAGTGTAACAGGTGTTCTAGTACATATCTGAGTATTTATAATTGTGATGTCAAAAATGTATGATGATCCACCAAAAGTATATATACATTTTTTATTGTGTGTGTGTGTGTGTGTGTGTGTGTGTGGACTAAAAAAGAATCTCCAAGGGTTGCTGGTGCAAAAGCAAGCTCATGGTCCAAGATGATGGAGGGACAGGACGCAGAGAGAGTAGACGTGGTACATGACCCCACAGGACAGGAGTAGCTGGAGGGGAAAGTGAATAGCAGGGCTGGAGAAGGAAGAGCAGAGGAGGAAGACTGCTGCTCAACTATATAGATGTACATGTGCCCATAAAAAGCCACTCTTGCTAACGGATCTTCCAGACCTAGGATGAATTGCCCCCTCTCAAGATGACTGGAAAAGACACCATGAACATTCCAGCTTAACTTGTTAATTTACACCTGTTGTCATGCATTCTATCATATCCCACTTCATTTGTACACTTCTTTTTGAACTCACAATCATCAATTTAGTTTCATGTCATTAATTTGATTTCTAATATACTTAGACTTTGATACACTATGGCGGTTGCTATTACTTTATCAAATGTAAAGAAGAGCACTGAAGTGCAGCCCCAGCGAAATTCTAGTAATAATAACATAACCTACGCTGCGACCAGTGAAGGAACCATATATTTCAAATAGTTTAACTCCCAGATTCCTCCACTTGATTGGAAACACTAACTCAACTCATTTAAGATTCAGTTGTAACATACATGCAGGTGAGAGATTTATTAAGTTATAATACTGATCTCTTGGAATGAGATGTATGAATAATAACTGTTGTTATACTGCCTTATAAGAATTTCATAACCGGGCATGTGATTCAAGAAAAAATAAAAATGACCTGACTGAAAAACACCTAATACACATGAATGTATCCATTATTAATAACATAGTATAGCTACAAAGACCAACCTACTTTCTTTAGGAGTCATGCTCTGGCATGTAGCCTTTAGTGTGGTGTAACTGTACATAACACAATTAGCATCATTAGCATAGTATAGTTTGGAGAAGTGACATGGTGTTCAAGGTGACTTTCATATTAATTTTACTATCATTTTTTGGAAGTAACATCTTACTTAGGCAATGCAATTAAAAGTACTGCTTGTTATGTGAGTAGCAGATGTTTTAGTTGAATTAATGATCACTGGAGGCATGCAGAATACTCAACTCAGAAGTATCTGGTCAGTAGAGCTATAAAACCTTCACTATATCAATCACTAAAAACTATATCAAACAAACTTGTTAACTTTATTTAAGAAGCTAATAATAAAATAATAACCATTTAAAATTATTAAAAATCCAAGGATGGATAGGCACAACCCAAAACGGCTGCAGCATTCCCAGCTGAACTGCCACTGAGAGTTTCTGAAGGAAGTAGCTAGTACCACATAGTTCACCAGTTGCCAGAGACACATCTGCCTAGTGTCTGGACAGGTGGCATCATCCTATACAAAAGGTCTTCCAGCATTCCATGGCACTAAAATCATGCAATTCGGTCATTTACCATTGGATCTGGAAAAGCCAGGAGGTTTCAATCTAGAGGGGACTTTAGCAGCTGACTAAGCAGGTGGATGATATCATTTAAAACAGTTTACTTAGAATGTCTGCCTACACTGAACTTGCAGCTCAGCCCATGAGTCCCAAGAGGAGACATTTGCATGAATATTTATAAGAGATAATGAAGGGTTTATCAGAACACTTTAAAGATGCTTTATCTTGAGAGAGGGCAATATATATTATATATACATATATGTCTGCAGTCTCACAGTTTCTCTCTCCCCCCCCCAAAAAAGCTAACGAGCTTAATACTGTCCCACTTACGAAACATCAGCGAACTTTCCGATTGTTTTTTTTTTAAAGTAACTGTAACTATAGCAACAGTCCACGCCTTCTGAGATTGGCCATGCTTTTGCTACCGCGTGCGCTCTGGATGGAGTTTGATGCTAGGAGTGTCTGGTGAATATGAAAGAGACTGCGATAGCAACGCTAGAAGAAGGTTAGGGGTTTCGTGGGGAGTTTGAAACTGCATACAAACTAGCTCTTGTGAGACTAGTGACTGTACAGCATTAGTGTTACTTTGGCTCTTGCTAATAATAGTAAAATTTTGTACCCTGAGCTTTCTTTATTATTTGGATAGGTGATGTAGCAAAGAGATTAGTAGTGTTTAGTTTTCTAGTTGCACTTACGTTTAATTATGTGTATAGTGTGTATGGTCTCATTTTATAGGACCACACACACAACATGAAATGTTTCTTAAAAATAGTAATTTAGATTGACACTAAGTGAAACCTATCTAGTCTATCCCACTCAAGTGATATTGAAGTGTAGTAGAGCTTAAGGATGCTAAAGTAAACTTATTTCTAGTTTAAATGATCAGGTAAAAAAATTAAGATCACAGAAATGATGATTTACTCCATATAGCGACTGAATTATTGACTAGCCAGTTAAACATTAGTAATAAGAATAGCTATTTTTATTTAGTTTTGCCAAATACCAAGATGGTCTTATTCTACCGTGTATCTGCTATAAGTATTAAGAAAAGAAGAAAAATGAAGGAAAAAACCACTTGCAAGCTGCTGTAAGTATGGAAGCCTGTATTGTAGTGTAGACTTCCAAAAGATTTTTATTTTATTTTGTGATTGCGTATTACATAACTTGAAATATTCTTTAGGAATAGTGTTTACAATTTTTGATATAGATCACTTTTATTCTTCACAAGTTGTAGCCACTCACCTTCCTTTAGATGAATCCAAAGCCTCTTAAATGCACCTGTAGCATGTCTTCATTTGTGTAATGTATAGCTGGCCTGGTGGTGTACTAAATTATAGTGTGAATTGAAACCACATTTCTTGTTTCTCATCAACTATATTGGAAATTGCGATAATGTAGTTGACCTATAGGAAAAATATTGAAATGGTATATAACAAGTATGAGGTAGTAGGGGTGTGGTTAAAGCAGTGGGCTTGACCTGCATAATAAATTTTGAAGTGGCTGTATCACCCAGGAAGGTGCAGATGAGAAACAAGGTATTTTGTTTGTTTGGCCTAAAATAAACTAAGACTTCATTCCATAATGATGAGGAAGAGGTCTGTTGGCAAGTAATGTTTTATTATTATTTGTTTGGTACACTAGTGTTTTTACACCTTCAATAGTTGCAGTGTGTGCATGCATTGTGTTACAGAGTTCAGTCTGAGCTGCTGAGCTGTATAATTGATGTATGTGGTTGTATGTGGTTAGATGTGGGGGCTTGTACCCGGAAAACCTGAGCAGCTGTAATTTATTTTGTGAAGTTGACACTGTAACTACACTTTCTCCACTACATACACAATTCAATTCCTTGAAGTGAGATGTGTCAGGAGGTGTACCCAGGTATGTATGTGATTTATTTGAGGCTATTTTTTACGCACAAGTATGATCAATGATCATGACCCACAAAGGTTTAAATTTCAGTCTGCTATCAAACTCCATTTAATTACAATGAATTATGGTCTAAGGACATAGAGCTGTGTGTGTAATGTATATAATAGGGTATGTGGGTTGTTGTGTTGGTCTGCAAATGATGGTAATTTACCCTGCTCGTGCGTGAGAGGGTTATAGTAGCCATCCTGTCTGTCTGTCTGTTGGTCTGTCACGCTCTGATTTTGGAGATTACTGACAATTAACTGTTGATTTAGGTATGGTACTCACAATGACGATTAAATTTAAGACCTTTTATTATGCTTTTTTTTTTATTATTCGGCCTGATTCTTGAGAAAATGCGAAGCTTCAGCTCTGCGTAGGTACCAGCTTTTGTGGCAACGCCCCCTAGTGTCACATCATAATCACGTGAGCAAATAATTTCTTGCAGACATTGATGTAGTTTGCTTTATAGCGTAAGTTAACGGAGTTGAAAGAAGTGAAGTATCGCATTATACATGTATACTGGTGATTGTTTCTGGCCAGTTAAGCTTCTTATGAAGACAGATGAATTAGCATATTGGAAATGTTACCATGCTTAGCAGCGATAGAACTGGCAAACAACAGTATCAATGTCCACAATTTCTTCAGCACTGCTGTGGCCGTCTTTTTCTGCGTTTGTGCAACTCAGTTATTGTTGCGCACCATTTAGAACAAAGACACCTGCCCAAATCCGGAATTTATACGGCACGCGTAAATCAATTGCACGCTCGGTGGTTACATGCACTTGATATATATAGTACGGTGTTGTACAAAATAGTCGTTGTACAAAATAGTCGGTATTAACTACATTCCAGTATACAGCCCAGCTTTACGTTATAGCCAAGTTTACAGGCAACAAAGGCAGCTGTACCTCATAATTGTCTTGCCATGATGCTCCCACATTAATTTTGTGACCTGTGCTAACGTTTGGTGAGAAACCAGTAATACCGTGTGACTACAATCGAAACATTGTCTCTACAGTATAGAGCTTTTGTCAAAGTGCAATGATAATATCGGTATATCTCCCAGCTGTACTACCATGTGCTATCGGACAGATGGACCAGATTTTGGGAATTAGAGTTTATCATTATTTCTGAGGAGGTAGCATAGGGTAAGTGTGTGCACACACTCAGGCTAGAGACTACTTGTGAGCCCTATAAGTAAGACGTAAGCCTCAATTGGGGGAAGGTATGTGGTCCCTTTGTTTTAGTTTCGTGTAGTTATGTTTGAGGTGATTGGAAGATTTTATGATCATGACCCAGTACAGTGCATAACTGATTACGTGACATCTGTGTGACCTTTGAGTTGCTATTATGTAGGGTGACAGGAATAACAGGAGACACATTGTGTTTATATGGCCTTAAAACGAAAAAAACAAAAACAAAACAGGTTGCTGGTTTTATTATAAGTCATAGATATGGTACAGGTGAAGGCTTGACTTGGTTATTACATATGGCATCATAATGTATCAGTTGCATGGTATTAGACTGTTCAGGATTGACTGTTGTCACATGGTAAAGGCACATGTATCAGTACAGTGGTGTTGTGAGTGTTCTATTGAAAATCTTGTGTTAGACTTCCTAAGCCTTGTGCAGAGAGATTTGTGGCAGTGGTTTATGGTTTTATCACTTCCATTCATCTGTAATGTCCACCAGTGTTGATTTACTAATTTCTTGTCTGCTCACAAGCCTCAAGCATATGTGATGATAACCATTAGGCGTATGTACCTGAGGTTCTGGTTGGCTTTGTGTTCCTGCATATTTAGCTACTCCTTATGAAGATAACATCTACATCTACCAGTTTCATTGCTGGAGCAGTATTGATACTTGACTAGGAATGGTCAAATGAATTATTATTCTTGTGGCCTGAGAAATGATTTTGTAGAAGCTAGCTAGTGCATAGTAGTACTGAGGGTTCATGAGTAGGTGCTTCAGTTATAGATAGCTAGGTTGTTGTTTTTTTATTTTATTTTTTTATTTTTTTATTTTATTTATTTATTTATTTTTTGCTAAGCTCACCAATAGTTATTGAATATTTACTATTTGTGATGTAGGAGTCTAATTCAGTATGGATAATAAGCAACAAATTTCACGTCTCATTCTGTTGTCATGAGCTCCTCCTACTGGGTAAGAAGCTACTTGCTGGCTTTATGTATGTGTATTTGTTGGCCAGATCTCTACATGAGTCATCAGTATATTTACCAAATTCTATAGAGTATTTTATCTAATGACCAGTTTAGTTTAAGCTGCAAGATTTAACTTAATCTTGCTGGCAATGTCACCTGCTAATTGTCATATCATAGTCCTGGTGATTATCCTTTACCTGCTAATTTTATTATTATGGATTCAAGTGACCTGTTCAGCGTAGAGGTCGTTTTTATAATTCAATGCTATTCTCCGTACGGGAAATCTGTGGCCTCGTATACCACATTCTGAACTCCTTTTGGAGGTCCGGGTATAAATGGAAGAATCCCCGGCATGCCCTTTGACCTCTAGCTCCTATTCAAATTCAAATAAAGTTGCTGCGCAAAGAGAACCCTCCATTATACGTAGCTCACTATCCTTTCAAGTCGATCCACACCATGTTTACAACAAATGCCCTAACTAAAAAACAGCTATATGTAATCATTTTTGCGAGTAATAATCAAGTCCATCTATCAATGCCATGTGTATGTACCAAAGTATTTTTTGATTGAAGATGAACCCTCAGGATCGACTGGTTTCGGCATAGCCTCCACCTCATCCACCCCATGTCCCTCCCCAACCTTACTCACATCTTCAGGCATAATTAAGGGTTCGGGCTGGCTACTCGCTCCCTGCACCGTACACTACCACTCCCACTCTCAGGTGTGACCACACTCCACAAGTCGTTCACACTTACATTCTCCTCACTCTTATCTAACTCCTCCTCCTTCCTGACCATACTCCTAGTCAGAACATTCATGTTCACATTCTCACCGGACACATAGTCCTGAATAGCACACTTATAGGCTTCAGACTCCTTCCCGTTTGTCAACGAGAAAGGAACAATACACGACACTCCCGGCGTCTCACTCTCGTCTATGATTGCCCTAACCGCTTTCCTATAACCTCCAATTATAAACTCGCTCATGAAGCTCTTACAGCTCTTCTCACTCCCACCATAACCATTTACTAACACATCTCTACATAGCACAACTTGCTCTGGCACTAATGCCTTGGGTACAGACCCCAACTCTGCCCCAAAATCGATCAAAACCTCAGTCTTAGTTCCATTGACTAACCCCATAGCCACATTTCCCGATTTTCCTGACTTGCTCTCGTTTATCAGAACCGACATCTTCCTCGGTACTCCCTCTTTCTTTACAGAAACCACACCCTTCTTGACTGTACACTCTGGACTCCTATGGCCTACCTTCCCACAATTATAGCAGGTAACAACCCTGGGCGCATAACCACTCCCACCGGGTCTCGCACTACTCTTCTTACATTCACTAGCCCTATGGCCCTTCTCGCCACAGTTAAAGCATGTGACGTAGCTACCGACTCCTCCACTACTCACTCTCTCTCCACTACTATTACTCCTTTCACCACTCACACTCCCAAATTGCGCCCATAACCACTCTTAAGTCCTCTATTGCTTTCAACAAAACTACTACCTAACGGTTTGAAATAATTTCCTTTCTGCCTCCCTGCCATCCAGTCTTCTATAGCTTCCCTGTAATCTCCCCAATTCTTAACAACCTTATTCTCTAGGAACATCTTCCCACTCTGGGGGAGTACTCTTCTGGTCAACGCCATGGCAATGGCCAGAACTCCCTCCTCTAAGTTCTTGCACCCCTGACAAGTACCCTTTACAGTTCTTTGCATCCACTCGACAATACCACTCGCACTCATTCCCTTAAACGTCTCACTCGTGGCATCGAATAGCTGATTGCCATAAGTGATGGCAGTTTCACCCGCCGCCTTCAACAACACTCCCTTCACTTCCGCATACACGGACCCATCATCCCTTAACTGAGCCACCCTCACGCACAGTCGTTCAGGTAGCCTAGTGTGGGGGGTTCCCTCCCTTAGGCTCCGTAGGTTCTTCGGGTTTGGGGACCTCGCACTTGGTAACAGCAATCAGTCGCTGCCACCAGAATGTCCAACGCTAGGTAGCTCGCCGCAGCCAGCGCCCAAGTCAATGTCTTGATATCCCAACGTATTGATATAATTGAACACTGCTCAACCACGAGGCAGAACCGACACTTTTATAGAGAAGCATGGCTCCACCCCATGATGATGTAACAAAACGTAAAATGATACACGTGGCATACTACACAAACAACATGTGACCAATCAATGCATACAATTAACAACACCACGATTGTCAGTTCAATGTCTCTTTGTCTTCCTCTTTCTTCTTCATCACTTCATGTGGGCTGGCCCACACCTAGGATATAGCCTCTCCGCCCAAAATTTGTCCTCAATCTCACCCTCTCTCATTATTCTTTCAAATTTCTCTAAGTAAGCTCCCAGTTCACTCCCATCCTTATACATACCTAACCCCTTCAACTTCTCCTGCAATAATTCCTTCTTCTCCCTAGCCTTATCTTCCTCCTCTCTTCTAGTCTTCCTCCTATCTTCCTCATCCCTTCTCCATTGAAGTTCATCTCTCCTCCTTCTATCATCTTCATCCCTACACCTAGCATACTCCTCATCTTTTAGTTTCTGCCTATTTTCTTTCTCCCATCTCAACCTCTCCTCCAAAGCTCTTAAATCTGCATCCCTTTCCTTCTGTCTCTTAGCTTCATCCTCTTCCCTTTTCTTCTCTCTCGCAGCTTCCTCCTCCCTTTTCCTGTCCTCACCATCCTGCCTCCTCTTCTCGTCTCGCTCTCGCCACTTCTCATCTCTGTCTATCATCATCTTCATGAGACTAGCCAAATCAACTTGCTCAGACCTTCTAGCCATCTTTTTCCGCTCAGCTACCACCTTCCTCTGATCTACCGCCACCTCTTCCTCTACTTCTCCCACCTCACCTTCCTCTTCCGAGAGCACCTGTTCCGTGTACGACACGTCAGCGGGGCGCGTAGGGTAGGGGGACCTCCCAGAGGCAGTCGGCCTATGTGAGGGACGGTAGGGCTGATCGCCAGTCCCAACAGCAGGCAACCTTCTTGTGTCCGCCTTCTTCCTCTCTTCCACTTGTCCGGGCTCTGACATGAGCCAGTGACCCAGACGTCCGTCAAAGTCCTACAGACAACAGCACACAAAGAATATAAAAATAGATGACACAACTGGAGGGCTATTACAATAGATAAATTACAAAAATAACACGCAGAGTTGGGGTTGATTATGATTACAATCGTAATCGATTACAATCGATTACAAGGTTTTGCGTAATCGTAATCATAATCAAAATCATGTGACTAATTGTGGGTGTAATCGTAATCGTAATCATAATCATATTTTTGTAATCAAACCCATAGAACTATTACTGGTAATATTAGCAGTGAAGTAGAACAGCAAGTGTTTGCTATAATTAGTTGTGACACAGCAGTTTTTAACTAATACCACTTTTTACAGTGTTGATTAGTGTTCTATTGACACCTAATAGTCTACAAGGGAGAGCTTGTCTAACTGTGCTTGTGTGTGTGTGTGTGTGTGTGTGTATGGTGGGGAGGTGGATCATTTATTCATGACTGGCTCTGAATGCCTTGAGAGCTAGCTGCTTACTGAATGCACAACATTTGTTAAAAAACTTATGTTTCTTCGTTGCAACAATCATTAATTTTTGACATTGTAATCGTAATCATAATCATAATCGTATATTTGACTGTGTAATCATAATCGTAATCAATGTTTCGTAATCATACTGTAATCGTAATCATAATCATGTTACCGAAATCAACCCCAAGTTTGAACACAAGACCTCAATTTCACACTTCAGAAAAAAAATCACACCACACTCAGTTCAAACTGTTCCGACAAGATATGGGGGTCCTTGTTCCGTACTGAACTAATGTATTGTGGACCCTTTTCTGTATTGAATGGATATATTGTGGACCCTTTTCCATATTGAACTAATATATTGTGGACCTTTTTCCATATTGAACTTATATATTGTGGACCTTTTTCCGTACTGAACTTATATATTGTGGACCTTTTTCCGTACTGAACTAATGTATTGTGGACCCTTTTCTATATTGAATGGCTATATTGTGGACCCTTTTCCATATTGAACTTATATATTGTGGACCTTTTTCCATATTGAACTAATGTATTGTGGACCCTTTTCCATATTGAACTAATATATTGTGGACACTTTTTCGTACTGAACTAATGTATTGTGGACCCTTTTCCATATTGAATGGATATATTGTGGACTGCAATCCATATTGAACTAATATATTGTGGACCCTTTTCCGTATTGAACTTATATATTGTGGACCTTTTTCCATATTGAACTAATATCCGTACTGAACTGATGTATTGTGGACCTTTTTCCATATTGAACTAATGTATTGTGGACCCTTTTCCATATTGAACTAATGTATTGTGGACACTTCTGTATTGAACTAATGTATTGTGGACCCTTTTCCATATTGAACTAATATATTGTGGACCCTTTTCCATATTGAACTTATATATTATGGACCTTTTAAACTAATGTATTGTGGACACTTCTGTATTGAAATGTATTGTGGACACTTTTCTGTATTGAACTAATGTATTGTGGACACTTTTCTTTATTGAACAGATATATTGTGGACCTTTTTCCATATTGAACTAACGTATTGTGGACACTTCTGTATTGAACTAATGTATTGTGGACACTTTTCTGTGTTGAACTAATGTATTGTGGACCCTTTTCCGTATTGAACTTATATATTGTGGACCTTTTCCATATTGAACTAATATCCGTACTGAACTAATGTATTGTGGACCTTTTTCCATTTGAACTAATGTATTGTGGACCTTTTTCCATTTGAACTAATGTATTGTGGACCTTTTTCCATATTGAACTAATGTATTGTGGACACCTCTGTATTGAACTAATGTATTGTGGACCCTTTTCCATATTGAACTAATATATTGTGGACCCTTTTCCATATTGAACTTATATATTGTGGACTGCAATCCATATTGAACTAATATATTGTGGACCCTTTTCCGTATTGAACTTATACATTGTGGACCTTTTCCATATTGAACTAATATCCGTACTGAACTAATGTATTGTGGACCTTTTTCCATATTGAACTAATGTATTGTGGACACTTCTGTATTGAACTAATGTATTGTGGACACTTTTCTGTGTTAAACTAATGTATTGTGGACACTTTTCTGTATTGAACAGATATATTGTGGACCTTTTTCCATATTGAACTAATGTATTGTGGATACTTCTGTATTGAACTAATGCATTGTGGACCCTTCTCAATATTGAACTAATATATTGTGGACCCTTTTCCATATTGGACTTATAAATTGTGGACCTTTTTCCATATTGAACTAATGTATTGTGGACACTTCCATATTGAAGTAATATATTGTCCCTTTTCCATATTGAACTAATATATTGTGGACCCTTTTCCATATTGAACTAATAAATTTTAAAACTCCGTATTTTTCGTATTGAAGTAATACCTTTTCTGTATTGAACTAATATATTGTGGACCTCTATCCATATTGAAGTAATATATTGTGGACGCAATTCATATTGAACTAATGTATTGTGGACCTTTTCCATATTGAACTAATGTATTGTGGAGCTTTTCCATATTGAACTAATGTATTGTGGACCCTTTTCTGTATTAAAAGTGTTGAAGTACTTATAAGCACAAGCACTAAGTGCTTGAATCCATGCCTTGTGTGTGTGTGTGTTGTGTTTATTGGAATTAAACATACATATCACGTGACATTGCATAGGCACATAGGTTCATGTGAATGGGTGGAGTTTGAATTAGGGCTACATGTATGGGTGGAGTATGGGACACTGTAGTCTGTCCAGATGAATGATGCATAGAAAGTGTTATACTACAAATAGAAGTGGTACAGAAAATGGGACTTGCACATTGGATAGGTTTTGGTTAAAAACAAAACAAAAGGAAAGGAAAAGAAAATTGGGGCAGAAGTGCTTTTCTATATTGCAAGAATCTGCAATGGAAATATCCTCAGTTTTCTAGTGCATCCAATTTAGACTTTTGCTTAATCCTCATGAGTTAATTTGAGTTGATTATGACATACCTTAATTGCATCCATGAGTGCATTGATCATTTACTGCATTTATGGTCACACCAACTCGACTTCAACAGACTATAGTGTGGATGTGTGGGAGTGAGAGTAATGTATGTGGGTGAAGTGAGAGACAGGTGTGTAGGTAAAGTGTGAGACATGTGTAGGTGGAGTAAGAAACATGTGCGTTGGATTGTGGGGCATGTGTGGGTGGAGTATGAGCTGTGTGTGTAAGGTGGAGTGTGAGATACTAGTGTGGGTGGAGTATAAGGAGTGAGGGTGTGGTAGATTGATTGTCAGTGGGTTGAATGTATTCTACCCTGTGGGGCCTTCTCGCCTTTTAAGTATCTCAAGCTTTTGTTTATCGCCTGCTTCATAAGTACTAGTAAAGGGTCCTCAAAGGTGTTAGTGCAGCTACATTATGGGTGTACAATTGAACAGCCGGTAAGGAGTCATTTTAAGATAAAGTGTATTGATTGTTGAGGAGATTGTGTATTGCTGATTGGTAAGGCATCATCCACAATGGCAATACTTAAATAGTGCAGCAGTGTATTGATTGTTGATAAGGAGTAAATATTGTGTATTGCTGATTGGTAAGGAGTCATTAACAATGCCAATACTTAATGTGACCGGCTTTGGGAAAATTAGCCTAAACGCGGCAAAATTCACCTTATGGGTCAATTAAAAAAATTTTTTTTTTTAATGATGGAAATAGATAAATAACTGTTAGCTCTAGCTTATGATGCAGCTGTAAGCTCTGGCGAGTTCTAGAACTCCTGCTACGAGGCTAGGAACACTTGCAAATTAACTTGTGTACGGGATGTTACCAAGAAATATTTTGATGGGCTGTTCATTTGCCAGGGAATCATTTGGGAGGAGGATGCTCGTCTCCCGTTGAAGCTATTTTACCCCCTTGAAATATTCTTAAAATTTCATAAGCAAAAAGCAAAGTTAAAAGGTGAACAATTTAGGGAGGGAGGTTTTGAGTACAATAAAGCTTATGGGTGAAGTATTAAACTTGTGTTCAAGTAGAGAGTATGGCAGATGTCTTGTAGTCTTGTGAATATGTACACAATGGTAGGTTGAGGTTCCTTTGTGTTTCATAATGTCGCAGAGGCTTTCATTGGCTGCTAGGCTTGTGATCCACATCAGTTGGTACTTGAACCATGTTCGTTGCTAGACTTGTGATCTGTGCCAATATGGGATAGGGTTTTTAAAGAATATAAGATAGAATTAACCACCTTTATTCCTGACATGTGATCTGGTACAGTTAAGTAGGTCACTCACCAGTACTATCTCATCCACAAATGGTGAGCTTGAGTATGGGACCATCAGAATCTATGAATATTTAGATATAGTAGCATATGATGTTAAAGTATAATTAGAGTGTGACGTACTTGAGCATGCATCTCATGTAGCACTCAATACAAATGTCTCACACAATACACTCATGTACACCTCTCACACTTCACCTATATGTAGTGGGAAGGGAAAGACATGTAGCACATTTTCAACATAAATTAATGTCTTTAACTGTTTGATTATCACTTAATGTTCTAGCAATATTTACTTACAGTATATTTTGAAGTATGCAAATTGAATTCAGTAATAATTATTGCCACTTTATTGTTATGCTGCAGGGTATGCTTTTTGATGTTTCTAGCAGTAATGGAGGTTGGCTACAATGATCAAGAATGATGATGAGTACAAGACTTTTTGACATTATTTGTTTTGATATCAAACTATCATCCAAATTTTTGTGTACCTGTTTTCCTTTGATGTAATATATTTTTTATTACTAACCAGAATTTGTGTATTGGTGCGCGGCGTTGTCTGGTACAGTATGGTATAGTATGCTGATTGTACAGTGTAGTAAAACCTAGTAAAACACAAGTACACCAGTTCTGCTATGTATGTTTTACTATTGAGTGAGCTAGAGTTTACTAGTGGTGGACAGGTATGGTAAAACATGAGTGACACTTGAAGTGTACTGGATGTTTTACCTCATGGTGTACTGGAATACTTATAGTTTACCTCATGTTTTACTGGACAGTGTACAGGTAGTAAAACATGTGTAAAACATTCGTGCACAAGTGTTCCGGTTTTAGAGTTTACTGCATGTTCTACTAGGATTTACTGTCCAGTACAACACAGGTAAAACTGAAGTGAATCATTAGTTTACAAATGTTTTACTGATGAGTAAAACGTGGTTGGCAAAGCAGTGAAAGTTGCTTATATCCTATATCAAATTTTATAGGACTCATTATTATTCCTGTTGTAAGTACTAAACCCCTTACCTAATCTTCATCACAAATAAGAATTTTCAATACTTCACTTCTTTAACATCACCCTACATACAAAATATTATACATATGCTTAACCCTCTACTAAAAGAGGTATTTCTAGCTCAGCACAATAGGTGGAGAAATATTCTTCTAACGGAAACAATACTAAATAATACTATTTATTCAGTACAATAAAATTATTGGGGAGAAAGAGGGAGGGGCTAACTCCTACACAATGGGTTTCATAATATCAACATTAAAATTCTTGTCTGCTATATCAATTAAACACAGCTGCTAGCTGCTGGCAGAAATACTGTATTCTTATACCTAGCCCTACCCCCACCCCTTCCCTATAAATTAAGTATTTATGCCGTCCAATGCCTGCCACTAGTTTAGCTACACCTATAAAACAATGACTTCTCCTTTCCCCACCTCACTTACTTGCAGCATTTCGTGGTAACGGTACCAATTGGCACATTTTGAATGAATGTAGTAGACCTTTTAGATCAAATGAACCGCCAAATTCCTTACGTATGTACACAGTTGCACCCGCTTCACAAACCTTACGCTACCTCAAGTGGTATAAAATCCGGAAACCCTGTACCACTTTAGGTAGGCTTTTAGGAAACCCAGAAGCCCTATGGCACGCGCGATCTTCAACACCCTCGCTCGCCAATAAGTGGGCGGCATCTATAGAAATGGCGCGCGCGTCAGATATTCAAAAGCCACGCTCAATTCTTGCTTGGTGTCCGGAGCTTCTTTGGAAATACTCTCCCTATCTGACTCAGAAGATTCTGGCTCTGGAGAACTATGTTCTACAGCCGTTCGTAAATTTTCTGATAAGCAAAGGTGTTATTTGGAGAAGCTGTATCAAAATGGAATGACAGGCTGGGGGAAGGATCATGCTGCTGAGGTCGAACTTGCTGTAGCTGGTACTGGACTTTCTCTCTCACAGATCAAGGTATGCCTCAGAGTAAATGCTAATTATAAAAAACTCCTGATAGCCTGTGTACTATTTTCTTGCCATTCCCTTACAATAGTTACTTACTGGAGTAGTCGCATAGTTGATTGTGTATACTGAAAGTCTCCTTTAGCAGCTTGGGTACAATTCCTATACACGGTCACCTCTTATATAGCGATTCCCTTTCACGGTCAATATCAGCCAATAATATGATAAATCAAGCTAGTACATTCAGAGAAAAATAAAGAATTTGAACTTACATTACTGAGGCTACAATATTAATTCTAATTTCTGGCTCCTATAGGGTTCAAACAGAGTACATGGTTTATTCCCCTTCAAGTTACTGGATTCAGATACCTATACAATAAACTGATACTCAATGGTAGTCATTCCAGTGGCAGTATTTTGTAAAACGAAAATACCAGTGCTTTAAAAAAAACAATTTGCACCAGTTACTTCAGTGGAGACTGGTATGACCAACTAGCCCAATGGGCTACTATGAAGGTAAACCTTAAGACATAACAAAAAGCAGTGTAAACAAGGTGGAATGAAAATGAAAAGGGGACAGGTTAAGGTGGTTGAGGGAAAAGGTGTGTGTGGAAATTTTCTTATGCTCTAGATATTATAGGAAGTTCTGTGTTAGAGCAACATAATAAACAAAAAGTAGGAATGTTGTATTAGATACTGGTAGCTGAAAACTCCCAGCAGATGACATGCATAAACGTCTTGTATTGTCCTTCTGAGGAAGTTCATATCTAAATCAACGGTTAATTATCAATAATCTCCAAATCAGAGCGTGACAGACAGACGAACAGGCAGGATGACTACTATAACCCTCTCGCGCATGTGTGCTGAGGGTTAATAATGATTTTTTACTTGGCTGGTTGATAATTAAAAAACATCTCCTACAAGTCCATATGATATCATTAGAATTGGTTGCAAACTATGTTATTTCTTTTTTCTATGGTGTCTGCCCATGTTAGAGAAAGTTGGTTATATAATTGGTTAAGTTTGAAAAGATTTGCTTGCTATTATACTGGCTAGTTTTGTGGTATTGGTCAAAATGCACAATTTGTACGTCCAGTGCTCACAAGTAAACTCAATTTTGCTGGAACCAACTATGACCTGTATATGCATGATTTAGCTGTTTCTGTTTGTTTATTTTCTTTTTGCTATGCTTTTTGAAGTTTGATAGGGTGATAGGATGGTCTTTCAACTTTCAGAAACGGCTACTGTGTCACACTCAAATTTGTGCTACTCTATGAATGTAGAGTTTCTGCATAATTTGCGTTAGACATACAGTGTTCAATAAATGGATTGTTTATAATAATAAAACGTTTACATTTTTTATAGAATTGGATTAGAAGAAGAAATAGAATGCAGAAAGGCAGTGCAAAAGGAAGATTAAATGTTGTGCCTAACAAATCGCTAACCAAGTGGCAAAAATATGTTAAGAACTTTGCTGAAAGTGAAGGTATGTTAAATTTGTTTTGCATTTATTATGAGCGCTTCATAATAATTACTACAGATAGATAATACACCCTAATTTTTTGCTGGTTTCATGCTATTCTTGATGTATTTTGATGGTGTTTGTGCACACTGAGGGTTTGGATCTCAGATTGATTATAGTTTTGATGGCATGTGCCTACTCTATCTCCCGTAAGCATTTCGGGCAAAATGAGCTCCACCTAACCAGTTAAGGGGAGAGGAACTCTAAATAAATAGTAATGAGCTGCTGGTTTTGTTTTGTTTTTTTTTGTTTTTTTTTTGGTGTGTGTGTGTGTGTGTGTCATAAGAAACTAATCACACATAAGCATAGGAGAATAATTGAGAAGAAATTTTGCCCAGAATGTGATATGGTTATTAGATGTAACTTAGAGAAATAATTTGGGCTTCAAGTGGTCCTGAAAGAACTGAAATGTTCTGCCACCTTCACTGGAATTTTTTTTGAGAGGTTTTGATGTGATTTGGTTGATAGTAATTCTTATATAAAAGTGATGGTTGTGATTAGGTGGAAGCTTACTACATGAGTACAGATAGTGTGATTTAAAAATACTTTTATTGTATTTATACTATTTACATATAGAAGGAAAGATTGGCAAATCATTTGGTGCTAGTCACTTTAACAAAGAGGCCAGCAAGAACTATCAGCAACTCTCAGACATGGAACGTGCGATGTTGGAACAAGATAATCCTTTAGACACAGTGATGACTAGTGCACAGATTAACAGGAGAGCAAGGAAAATTATGACTCATATTCAAAATGAAGTATGTTATAATTTACCAAGTTATTACATGTATGTAGTGGTATGTGAACAAGAGAAGCATAGGCTTTTCTAAATCATAAATGGGAACCTTTTTAGGCTGTCTAATAGTGCGCAATATATATATATATATATACTGTGTATGTAAGTTACCCTGTTATGTGTAGTTTCTATGAATTTTGAATTTAGGTATAGTGGTAAACTTCGGTAATATTCCTGTACGTAGTAGTCAGGTGCTATTAGAATAGGCTAATGTGCTGTAATATCACTTGTTATACATGGTACATAAGCATCCTTGCAGTACTGGCACTGTGCTAATAGAAGCCAACACTGTCCGATTCTGGTATCCATTATTGGCGAGCGATGTGTTACAGGGGTAACACAATTGAAAATCGAGGATGTTTGTTTGTTTATATGTTTGGACGTACGTATGTCATTTTGTACTTTGACCCTCTCGTATTTTTGTGTTCGTTGGATGTTCGATCCCGTCCCTAACTTCACTAAACAGAACCCTTTGTTGATCGATTATTAACTGTATCACCCTAGAAATTATATAAACATACAAATATCTCCTATTCTCAATTTGTATAGTGTCAAGCTCGCTTCACTCACTCTCCAATAATAGTTAAACCATGAATTCGAGAATTATTGCTACATCTGATCCCGAGGGCAAAGCCCAAGGAAGAGGGTGGTTATCTGGTGATAACTCCAAGAGTTGCCAGGGTTTAATTAATTTATATTGTAGTCATATCATTTCGAACAGTGTAACAGACCAAATGAGAGTGTAAAAGACCAAATAAAAAGAGGGGGTATTGTTGTTTTGAGGGGGGGGGGGGGGGGGGGGGAATATGTCCAATTGTGCACGGGATGGTCCTCCAAAATAAAGGACCACGCCGGAGTAAAGGAAATATAGGCTAGCAAAAGCGGGAGGGGGTGGCAGTCGGATACAGGATGGTACGGTGTAAGGAATGGCAGAGGAGCGGGGAAGAAAAAAGGCAACGCAGGGGCAACGTGGTTCAAACATGGAGGAGGGGGTGCCCGTTGAGAGAGGTAGGGGGAGAGAGGGGTACGGGCGTTACGGGTAATTGGGCAAGAGGGTGGGGGGGTGGGGGGGGGGGGGGTGGTGGGGTGGGGGGTGTGGGGTGTGAGGGTGAGGATGACCAGGTTATTATTTCATTCCCTTGCTTTTGTGTGATCTGTTTATTTTTTTTGTGTTTTTGTAAGCTCCTTTTTTTTATTTACTTTTTTTATTCCTACCTAGGATAGTATAATAGGCCACAGAGATGGGAGGGTGCAGGTCCTCCGCGTAGGGGGGGAGGGAGGGGGGGGGGGAGTAATGCTATTATGACAGCTAATTTTAAATTGTGTACTGTTACACTTCAGAGATGTCAAGCTAAGTAGTCTTGAGGGGCTAATCACCCAGTTGGTTGTGTTAGTTGATCTCATAAGTCAGTGACTCAGAGTAAGAATGATGGCGGAAGTGACATTGAGACAGCTCAGCCTAGCTGATTATTATCAAACAAAAAAAATAGAAGAATTGTGCTTTGATTTATATTTTTAATAATAAAATAATTTTGCTCTGAGTTGCCATTTATAATTGTAATTTTTAAAAAATTCAGATTCTTAGGAGGGGAGACTTCTTCTGGGGGGGGGGGGGGTTCCAGCCCCCACTCTCTCTACAGGCAATTACGGAGGGCAATAACACAGGGAAATAGCATTTATATTACGTATAATATGGTAAATAGGTTTCAATGCCATAGTAACCACTCGCCGCAACTGTTTGAATTTAAAAAGAAAACAAAGAAAAAAAACAAGTCACATTAGTTAAAAGTAGCTTAAGTAGTAGTTATAATGCACAATACATACTTTCACACAACTGGACATACCTACACAAGACTTCCTTCATGGTTGTCTAGTAGACAATGAATTTCAAGTAAATATTGTTACGCAAGGCTTATAACTATGACAAATAGTAGTCTGGCGCAGCCAGTCCCTTTACCTAGCCACTACCGGAGAAAGGGTCTGGGGACAATCATGCATGTTGGCTAGCGCAGCCAAGATTTTGGGCTGTGGTTAGTTAACATTTTTTTGTCGTTTCCTTGAAATGAGTGGGCATCTTACCACAAGTATACATAACGGAGCCCACGTTCCCGAACTATCAAAGTGTTGCTTACGCAAATGCTCTGTGGTTGTACTCAGGTCAGCTCGTCCAGCAAACCGTGGGCGCCGTAACAGTAATTAGACAACCACTACCACATTCCTCTAGAACAGCCAAGGTGCATGATTGTCCCCAGACCCTTTCTAGCGTAGCGGTTAGGTAAAGGGTCTGGCTACGCCAGACTAGACAAAAGCACATTAAGTTACCACCGCCACTAACTCTAATAGAAATGGAACTCCGGCAAGTTTTAAGTGCACCCACAAAAGAAATTGAAACGGTAAGCAATTCAATTTCTAGCATGATATGAGTAATGATCGATAACCAGATGATTCTGTTTAGTGAAGATTGATGGGGTCACCCACCAAACAAACAAAAATGCCAGGGTCATAGTACAAAAATGATATACGTACGTATATATAAATAAATAGCCCTGAATATTAATTGTGTTTCCCCTGATAGCGTCTTGCTCACTCGCCAATAAAAATATATGTATGTGATAGTCTGGCATAGCCAGACCCTTTACCCAACCGCTACGCAGGGAAAGGGTCTGGGGACAATCATGTACCTGGCTGTTCTAGAGCTAGCCCCACGATTTTGGGGGGTGTGCTGCTGTACATTCCTCTGAGCATTTAGGTTATAGGAATTTGAAGGAATTGCAGATGCAGGTGATCGTGGAATTCGTAATGGGTCAGGATGTGTTTGCAATTCTTCCCACAGGTGCCTGCCTTCCAATACTCTATGATAAGTTGTATGAAGATTCAAACAGGAGTATTGTAGTTGTTGTCACCCCATTGACAGCTATAATGGAAGACCAGGCAAGTGGGAATTGATGTAGGCATGCAAGTATTGTTAGCTTTCATACATTTTCTAGGTATTGTGCTGGTCAACAAAGGGACTTTCAGTCACGGGTGTTTTTATACCGCAATAACTGGGCACTTAGACCCGCCCCCGAAAATTTTTCGCTCCACTAAATTCCCATAGTAACCACGATCAAAATGCATTTTTAGCACTGCTAATCAGGGGAATTCCCAGGAGAGGAAGCGCACGCCCCGTAAGGAGGAAATTTCCTATTGTGGGAAGTGAGAAGCACATTAAATGGAGGTCGGGTGTGGGAGTTGCGTGTGTATAATCTTAATGGAAAAAAAGTAAAGCAGCGTTTTATTGGCAATGCTTCAAGCTACTGGAACCAGGTAAGATTAAAAACCATTTAATTGTGCATCCCTTAGCATAAATTTTGAGCTGCTAGCTATTTTTTTTTTGCTGTATATTTGAAGTTTACTTCATAGTAGTTTTGATTGTGTGGCCTAGCTCCAGCCCACTTGTACTGTACCTACACACAAACTAACGAAAAAAAAGAATAAAAAGAAGCAAAAATCACTGTTCTTCATCCTTATCAGTCTTCAGTTTTTTAGCTGGGAGTCTCAGAGAAGTCAATGAAGCTGGTCTGTTCAGAACATCTCGCAACGTCACTTTAGATGGTGAGTTCAAGTCTTCATAATGACTTCGGCATTTTCCTGCAAGATGTTGCTGATACTGCTGAATTTTTACTGCCTTACCACACTTGCGCACACATGTAACTTGCAGGTCATTTAAACACGAGACAAGAAAAGTTGGGGGACGAGAAATTGTTGCTGAACTAAACAAATGACTGTAACAGCAAGGACATTTCAGAGAAAATGACGTCTGAATGGCTTGCAGCAACAGGTGGCACAAACAGCTCGATCACATGACAGCAGAACAGGTCCATTCAGAAGACCAAGGCAAATTGGACAGGTCAGTTTTTGTGTCATGTGAGAACTTGAGTAATCGGGATAGGGATCTTCTGAAGGCAATGTGGGAATGCTAATGGAGGTGATATACTCCATTACATCTCTAGGCGACTCTCCTTTGGGCCGCCCTCTGCCTTGCACAGACTTCCTATTGTGTCCCCCTCCCTTAGAGAGCTGCTGAAAGTGTTGGCAGGTCTATAGCAAGGCCGTAGGAGCTGGCACGGCCAGCACGGCCATGGCCGTGCCGTTTTTTCCCTAGAAACCACACCCCCACTTTAAAATTAGTACTGGGTATGCCCAGATTGATAAGTTTTAGGCATGGCCGCCTTACCAGATGTTCCTTCTGAGCCATATCAGCCGCAGAACCCACAGCTTCCCCAAGCACCAGTTTGGACAGTGAACCGCTCTTTCCAAAGTTCGTGGTTCGCCAAGTGGAAATGGATCCACTATGATGCCTCTGGAGACTTAGCTTATTGTCACATTTGCATCAATGGCTTGAACAGGTAAAGTAAAAGTTTCTATTGGGCATGCAAGAGAATCTACTTTTATATCTGGTGGGTTCTGGAACTGGAAAGATGCCACTAGGTGCTTTAACAAACTTCTCCATAAAGCAGCAGTGGATGCTGTTATTACTGTACCCCAAACCTGTTTAGATGTTGGTGTTATGCTCTCAAAAACACATGCATTAGAAAAGTTCAAGAATAGAGAGTATGTTTTTCAGGTTTTCCATAGCATAGAACTGATAATTTAGACTTAAAAATCTGTTCAAATGAATTTATAACTGGAAATGACCATAGAATGAATAACATACAACAATTTTAAATTTATTTCATGTACTAATTATTTTTTCTTTTGTATTCTTGGATTATCACTATGTCAAAATTATTCATTAAGTGAAAATTGAGATTTCAGTGCTGTCATTGCATGCCTGCTACTTCTGTGCTTCAAACATCGATCTAAAATACATAATAATGAGTGGGTGTGGTTTCTTTGGCCGTACCATTTCAAATTTGCTTCCTACGGCCCTGTATAGTGTTTGATGTGGAGTAATTATAAAAGCTAACAAACTGTTAAAAAAACAACAACCTGATTAGCTGGTGGACCTGATTGCAACATCTTACAGTACTAATTAATTAGATAATGAATGCCAGCAACAAATTTATTTTTATTTCCATTTTTAAGAGCATTTGATGTAATATTTATTTTTAAGATAATTACTGTAGTGGTTTCTGTAGATGTGATAACTAGTTTGGTTACTATGGAATTTCAACAAAAGTTTTCTTAAAAATGTATATATTTATTCTGAATATTACTATAGTGGTTGTTATGGATGACAAAGCTGTGCATTGGTTTGCTAGGTATATTTCCATCCCACTTATCCCCCTTCCTTCATCATCACTTTTTTTTACATTATTAACTAATAATCGAGGTTTACAATCCTGTTTTACTTCTTACTTTGCAGTCATCTGTGTGAGATGTCCACATCAATGGTTGAATGGGATGTGAAGGAGTTCCTGCTTCTTTGGCCTTCTTCAACCTACGTAGCTTCATGTAGCAGACATTGCAAAACTTGGGCGGCAATAAGAATTCATCTCCATCAGTCACAGAGTCAAGACCAGCAAAACAGACTAGATCATCTGTGTGATCAGCACAAGAATACACTGGCTGTGACTTGCCCTTGGTTTTTAACAATCTGTTGCCACATATCCTGCAATGTCGGTGAAGCTGTTCGAGATGATAATCCATCCTGTTGCTTGTTGTGTTAGTATTTTCATGTTTCAAAAATAGTTAGCATTTTGTGATTAAGTTATTTTGTTTATTTAATGTAATATGAATTAAATTACCTTGATTTAAAGCACTGAAGCACTGCCTGTCCAAGAGAAAATCAGCTCCAAAGTTACCCCCTTTCAGCTGTTCGGTCAGTAGTAACCAACGTGGTCAGGAAAAGGTCATGCGTGGTTGGTAATGAGGGGATTTTTTTGTGCTCAATGGAATAGGAATGGATCTAGGGATGTTGCTAAGCATTTATCTAGCCTCAAATTGGCTTAGGAATGAAATATAGCAGAGCAAACTGGACCTAAAATGGGGCTATTTCCCCCTCAACCGCCAGACCTCATTACAATATTCATGAGGCTGTACCGTAAATCGATCTGCGGGTCCAATTAAGCGCTAAGCGCCACTAAAAAAAACACCCGTGCAGTAGCAGCAGTTCATAGTGCCACTACACCTGAAGTGAAGGCTGGTGGACTTAAGGGAGAGTATGGCTTAGTTTTTTTTTACACCTGAATTATTGTTGGAGAAAAGATGGAGGGATGAGTTACATAGCAAGCTATATGAGCACAGAGTCCGAGCGTTCATAATTGATGAAGCTCACACAGTAAAAAAGTGGTGTGTTATAGTTTTTAAAAATTTATACTACTCATATGGATAACAAGAAGTCTTTATTGATTGATTTTAATTTCATATAAAATTAACTAGTAAGTCACACCCACTTCCTGGCCTTACCTGTTCAGTTTAGCCGACTACGGCCCTGTTGACTGTGCTGATATATATGAGTTTTTAAAGTGAGCTTGGGGACAGTTTCTTTGTACCACCTGATGCTCCTGATATCAAAGTTTCGCCTAGTGGATATGTATACTTCAATTACTGACGAAGAAGTAAAGAGTCAAATTGTGGTCTCATTTTCAGACGAAAGAGCACCTCTTCGATTGGTATGTGCAACGTCAGCATACAGCATGGGTGTGGACTGTCCTAATGTCAGAGAAATTATTCATTATGGTGTACCATCTGACACAGAGACTTATATACAAGTAACTGGGCGAGCTGGTAGAGATGGCAAGCCCTCATTAGCCATTCTTGTATCACTCAAGTCGGTGACAAGACATGCAGAAAAATCTATGGGAGACTACCAAGCAAATTATGACATTTGTCGGAGAGACTATTTACTTAATGATGTGGACAATTATGTACATGAAAATTCAGTGGTAGGCTGTATGTGTTGTGATATATGTTTTCAAGCATGTGAGTGCAGAACATGTGTCATAAAACAATCCGATTTTATTTTTATTTAACATTTATAAGAAATTTTTTTTTTTATGCAGAAAAATTGATGTATTATAATTAGTTTTTAATATGAACCATGATCCATCTTTTTATAGCAACAGTTGAATGTGCATGCAGTGGATGCCTAGGATTAGGGAAAAAATATATGACAGCGATTGGGAAATACTTTGAAAACAGAAGTGAGCTCATTCAAGATAATTCTCATGTCCTTCATTTCACTTGCTTTTTGATGTCTTCCACTTTCATGTGCCACTTCGTTTTCTGTGTCAAAATTGTTTAGCACTGGAGATAGTACATGCAAAACCCTTGAAACCTTCATAATGGAATTTACTGTCTTGTTGGCACCAAGTCCACTGATTGATGTCTTAACGAGCCTGTTCAGGTGTTCCATATGGAGGTCATTTGGAATGTTGGTTCCTTTCAATCCCTTGGTACATGGACTTACCGACACCGATGGAGATGTAGCTGCCAAGCAAATTCTCTTTGGTTGTGGAGGTGGAAGCGAAGAGGAATGGTGCTGTGCTTGTAAAGAAGTAGTGGAGTGCTGTGCTTGAAGTGGTGGAGTACTGTGCTTGTAAAGAAGTGGTGGAGTGCTGTGCTTGTGAAGAAGTAGTGGAGTGCTGTGCTTGTAAAGAAGTGGTGGAGTGCTGTGCTTGTAAAGAAGTAGTGGAGTGCTGTGCTTGTAAAGAAGTAGTGGAGTGCTGTGCTTGTAAAGAAGTAGTGGAGTGCTGTGCTTGTAAAGAAGTAGTGGAGTGCTGTGCTTGTAAAGAAGTGGTGGAGTTCTGTGCTTGTAAAGAAGTGGTGGAGTGCTGTGCTTGTAAAGAAGTAGTGGAATGCTGTGCTTGTAAAGAAGTGGTGGAGTGCTGTGCTTGTAAAGAAGTAGTGGAGTGCTGAACTTGTAAAGAAGTGGTGGAGTGCTGTGCTTGTAAAGAAGTAGTGGAGTGCTGTGCTTGTAAAGAAGTGGTGGAGTGCTGTGCTTGTGATGAAGTAGTGGAGTGCTGTGCTTGTAAAGAAGTGGTGGAGTGTTGTGCTTGTAAAGAAGTGGTGGAGTGCTGTGCTTGTGAAGAAGTAGTGGAGTGCTGTGCTTGTAAAGAAGTGGTGGAGTGCTGTGCTTGTAAAGAAGTGGTGGAGTGCTGAGCTTGTGAAGAAGTGGTGGAGTGCTGTGCTTGTGATGAAGTAGTGGAGTACATGGGTGTAGACAAAAAAAAATTTTGGGGGGTGCTTAAATCTTATACACTTCAGAAGCTATCTGTTGTTGACTGTGACTCAAATGAGCAAGTTATTGACTAAATTGGTGTATCGACTATTATCATATGTCCCTTTTACTTAACCATTTCTACGTATTTTTAAATATTATTGCATGCTCTAATAGTATAAATAAGTTGCAGATATTATGAAAGACTCACCTGTGCACAATGGTTGTGTGGCAATCACTTTAGCTCTCATCCATTGTTCGGCTATATGCAATTGTATAGACTCGTCATTGAGTTTTAATAAAGACTCATTCTTGAGTCTTGTTCATGAATAAGGACCCACTGTTGGGTCCTATTCAAGAATCACCCATTCTTGTTTGAATAAGGGCCCAATCTTGGGTCTTATTCAAGAATAAGGACCCATTCCTGGGTCCCTATTGAAGAATGTGTACCCATAATAGGGTCCCAACTATAAACAAAAGATCCATTCTTGGGTCCATATTCAAGAATAAGGACCCATTGTGGGGTCCTTTTTAAGAATAAGGGCCCTTTCTTGGCACTTATTCCAAAAACTTTGGGTCCGAATACGAAACCATGATAGGGTCCCAAATAAAAAAAAAAATTAGGACCCATTATTGGGTCCTACTAAAAAAATAGGAACCAATTCTTGGGACCTATTCAAGATAAGGACCCATCCTTGGGTCCATATTCAATAATATGAAACTATAATGAGTCCCTAATAAAAGAGTAAGGACCCATTCTTGGGTCCTCTTCAAAAATAAGGACCCATTCTTGGGTCCTATTTTAAAATTAGGACCCATGCTTTGGATCAACTAACAATAACGTTTTCACTATTTGTATATCAGCGATTGATTTCAGAAGTACGGTATTATTTAATGCTTATTTCTGGACCCAATTTAAGTGAAGCTTTTCAGCTGTCCTGATTTTACTAAACCCTTTACCAAGCAACATAATAAAAGTATGGTAACACGAACCCATTCTAAAAAGTATGCAATCTGAAGCACAGCCCACAAACAAGTTAAAATCATTTTATTAAGATTTTTGGGAAATTTTCCTTAAAAATTTAAGTTTTCTTCCAAAAAAAATAGTTAAGAATTATTCAATAATTATTGTTGAGAATGTGTTATAGCCAAATATTGGCATTTTTCTTTGGATGGCAATGGTACAGTCAAAAGAAACAACAGCATCCTTCCCTTGCACATAATGTATCCAAGGATACCGGCTATACCAACCATGAAACAGAGAAACTTCGCTGCTGTTTGCCAAAAGTTTGCTTGGTGAAGTTTAATATAGGTTGATGTGGTCCAGCAGCAAGTGAACAGTTCAACTCAATCTCACTATCCTGACTAGTTGATGCCATACCTGGCAGCTCACTTATTTTTTAGGTGAATCTTCATGCCACATGGACTTCCACAATCTAAATAACCCACTTCCTGATGTTTAACATCCCACCTCTCTTAATTAACACTCCATTGGTCAAAAAATTTGGGGGTGCTTGAGCACCCTCAAGCACCCCCTTGTCTACACCCATGGAGTACTGTGCTTGTAAAGAAGTAGTGGAGTGCTGTGCTTGTGATGAAGTAGTGGAGTGCTGTGCGATCTTAGTCAAAATTACAGTAAGTTTGTCTTCCACCTGAGATTGTAATTTATGAAAGCCTCTGATAGATACCAAAGCCATAGGCTCCAACTGTCCTTGAATCCGAAGGACAGTCCTTAATTTTTGGACTGTGTCCTTCGTCCTTGAAGGGTTTGGTACTGCCCTATTGTTTGTCCTTGAAGTTTTCTTGCCATAACATGGTATTTTTCTTTTTTATCAAAACCTGTTGTTGTAGTTATAATTATGCTCTGTTGAGTTTATGCAAGGTCAGCTGCTCTTTATCTTAAGGTCAGTGCTTTGCATGCACATTGCAAAGGTCAGCTGCTCTTTATCTTAAGGTCAGTGCTTTGCATGCACATTGCAAAGGTCAGCTGCTCTTTATCTTAAGGTCAGTGCTTTGCATGCACATTGCACTTAAGTGCTAACCAAAGACATGTATAGAAGTATTAGCTATACAAACTGTCACCATTAGCAGCATTTTCTGTAGCTATAGTTATTAGCTAGCCAACATAATAACTGTGTGCCAGTTGTTTACTTGTCAGGCCTGAAGAGCTTTCTTGCTGCTTACTGAGTCTCAGTTCTCAGACCTCTAGCTAGATCTACTTGTCTTGATATGTCTGATTCTTTCCCTGGGCCTCCACTGCCTAAGAAACCCAAACGACAGTGTCATTTTGATCCGAGCTGGATTCAACAGTTTCCAGGAATTGGAGCTTCTTCCAAGGGTATGTATGTCATAGTTCTAGCTATTCAGATAAACACATTAATCTCCATGTTATACAGGTGATGAGTATGCAAGATGCACTTACTGTGCATCAGACTTTAGCATATCTAACGGTGGGCTCAGTAATGTGAGAAGTCATTTACGTGGAAAGCATCACCAAGAGATGGCCACAGCCTGCTCTTCAAGGTCTGTGAAAACTTTTTTCCAGCCTCAGGCATCTCAAGGTGTCATCGAAGCAGAAGCTCTGTGGACACAGTTTGTGGCTAAACATAATCTCTCATTCCAGACCAGTGACCATGCCACCAAACTTTTTAGTCGCATGTTTCCAGATTCCAACATAGCAAAAAAATTTGCCTGTGGTCACACAAAAACCGCTGCAATCATCAAGGAAGCTTTGGGTCCCCATTTTCTGTCCAAAACTATAAATGATATGTCAAAATTTTTCTCTATCATGATAGATGAGTCAAATGATAGGACTGACAAGTCCTGTATTATTCTCGTCCGAGTTTTTGATTCATGTGTGGGAGACATTCGAACTAGATTCCTTGACATGCCCATTGTAAATGTGGGTACAGCCCGTAACCTCTTTGATGCCTTGAAGTTGTCTCTCAGCAATCATGGGCTAGATTTCAGCAAATGTTTGGCTTTTATGTCCGACACGACTAACGTGATGAAAGGCACAAGGTCGGGTGTCCAGAAACTAATAAGGAATCAGTATACTCATGTGTTCAATGTGGGCTGTATCTGCCATCTAGCAGATCTTGCTGTGAAGTCTGGTATGGGAGTGCTTCCTGTTAACATTGATCAATTGTTTGTAGATGTATTTTATTACTTCTACCATTCCAGTAAAAGGAAACAAGAATTTTGTGACCTCTGGTGTTCTCTATTTACAAGTGAACCTCAAACAGTTCTTAAGCACTGTACTACTCGGTGGCTCAGTCTATTGCGTTGTGTTGGTCGGTATATTTCTCAGTTTGATGGTTTGATATCTTATTTTCAGTCCTGTAATGAGGCTGAGACAAGTAAAGTGGTCAACATTTTACAACGGCTTGAAAACCCTCTTACTAAACCTATTCTTTATTTTCTGTCTTTCATTGATAGTTTCAATCGTCTATTTCAGAAGTCAACCCAGAATACAACTTGTCAGTTGTACATGGAAATGTCTAGGCTAGTTCGTTTGTATGCAAGCAATGTCTTGAAGCCAGAGTCCATAACTGCGGTGGGTGAGGATCTCAGCAAGCTTAGCTTTGCAAGTGCAAGCCAGCTAGAAGATGAGAATTTGGGATTGGGGGACTCAACATGGGCAGTTCTCTCTGAAATGGAAGATGAATTTGATACTAAACCCTTCTACCAAGCAGTACGGGCTTTTTATGTGGCCTCATTGAAAAAAATGCTCAAAAAATTTCCATTTGGGGACACCATTTTGAAGGACTTAGGCATTATAAACCCTGACAAGGTCTGTACTTACAACTTTACCACTATTCAGACACTTGCAAAGCGTTTTCCTCAGTTAGATTTGGCTGATTCGGCATCCATTGATGCACTTAGAAGCGAGTTTATGGATTTCAAGCTATCTCCAACTGAGCATCCTACTGTAGAAATGTACAAGTCAGCTACAGGAGATGACAAGCCAAGACCAGGACGGTTCTGGTATGAGGTTGGTCAGATGAAACTTTATGATGGAGAGCCGAGATTTCCTTTGCTGGTGAGGCTGATGTCAGGTTTGATGTCGATTCCTGCTTCAAATGCTGACAGGAGAGGGGTTTTTCCATGCTGAGAAAAGTGCATACTGATCAACGACCTACTCTCAAACAATCAACAATAGTTTCTTTAATGGCCATCAAGTTCAATAGTGAAGAATGCTGTCATGACGCTATTTTTAATGAAGAACTACTAACTATGTGTAAAAAAGCAACTGTACTTTATAATAAAAAATAAAATTCCAATTAATATGGGTGTGGTTTGGGTGTGGATATGCTAATTAGGGGCGTGGTAATTAACGGGTGTGGTTTGTCCTTGAAGCATTTTTTGAAAAGTTGGAGCCTATACAAAGCAAACTCTACACATTTTCCCAGGATCCTATTCATTGATGTTCATGGTGACTCCTTGCAGCAGTAGTTTCTTCCTTAACCCTTTCATGGTCGGGTTTTTTTTTACATCAGCATACTGCTTTTTTAAATAAATCATACTACCTTAACCATTTAGAAAAGTACCTAGCAACCATATATTTTTGTAACCAGAAATAGTTACTAAATATTTGGGTGTGGTTTTCGTTGCCTAGCAACCAAGTGTATGTGGTTACCATTGTGGTTAACATCAAAGAATATAATTTATATCAAATTATTGAATATTATGAATGTTTTTGGTACTAATTATGATATGTTTTTGTATTGTAGGAAATCTTTATTATTCACAAGACCTATTTGGGGCATACATTTTGTAATTTTGATAATATAATTACTTCAATTTTCAATAAATTTGTGGTAAATAGAACGGAAATATTGATAAATTGAGCAGTCAAATGATTCTATAAAATGAAGTTAGCAAAAATCTGATTTAGTGTGATAAATTTTGTAACAGTTTCTGTCTTTAGTAAGACACAAATGAACATTACATGTTGAACATTTGATACTGCTCTCGTGCCTGTACTGCTGTCTTGTAAGATTTTTCTTTTCTCTTACTTTCGAACAAACATAACAATCTCTTTTAGATGAAACACACTCTGGTAAATGGTCCTTGGTACTGTCGAGTCTGAGACACTGAGCAAGTTCCATAGAACGAGGTCGTCCTCCCAAAGATCTTCTTCTATAGTTGCTAACAAGCTCCACAGCTAAAGCTAAGCGAAAAGCCAGATAGTCTTTTTCTGGTCTTTCATCACTACTGAACTTTTGCAGTACATATGCATTCAGTGCTGATACCTCCAAAAGATATGAAAAATACGTTTCCACCACTTTCTAGACCTTCTTCCAACATTGTAATATCCCATTAGCTGATCTCCATGATCAACTCCTCTCATAAATTTTTGATAGTCAGGAAGTAGTGGTGGGCATTGAACATTTCTTTTGCTTCCATCTTTGTCACGTCTTTCAACTGTGATAGGAGAACTAGCTTCAGCAACATGCATGGTAGACAAAAAATGAATAATTCGTTTATCTTTCCACACACAAGCTAAGATAGGACCACATGAGCGGTAGTCATAGTATCCAGTCTCAACAGTCTTGGACACTGCTAAATCTTCTGGATAATATTTTCGAGTGGATCTAGCCGTACCGCAAGCATTCACATTTTTCTTGTATAAAGCCAAGAATAACTCTGGTGAGGTATAGTAATTATCCATGTAAATTTTTGGTGAAGTGCTCTCTAGACCATCCAACAATTCTAAAACTACTCTAGAGGATAAACCATGCTCTGCATTTGAAAGACTAGAATTTTTTCCACAATACACCTGATGGAGAATAGTATATCCATTCCTAGCATCTGCCAAAACAAACACCTTGATCCCCCACTTAGTAGGCTTATCTTTCATATATTGCTTTATGCCCAGCCTACCCTTGAATGGAATCATAGCTTCATCTACTGACAGCTCTTCATGAGCATTATACTCAGAGAGAAAACGAGGAGCTAACAAGTCCAAAAGGCTTCGGACTTTGAATAGATAATCATGCCCAGGATTACCAGCTGGAATCTCTTTTTCAGAGTTACAGAGATGGAGAAATCTATATATCTGTTCAAACCTTGTAAGAGACATTATTTTATTGATCTCAGGAGATATATATGGATATTTAGTCGTCCAGTACAATCTCAAACGAGGCAATCGACAAATGCCCATTAGAATCATAATTCCAATAAAGCTCTTCATTTCAGGAACAGAAACGTCGTGCCACGCCCTTGGAGAAACATGAAGACTTCGCTGCTGTTGTTGAAATGCATATCGATTAGTCTCAACTGTGATCAGGTCCCACACTTCATCCGTAAAAAACCTACAAAACAAGTCGGACACTGAGACAGAATTATCTACTGGAACACTAGGACCAGGGTCATTTCCGGTGAAAGGAAATGTCAAAGCATTGCTTTCTTCCTTTATCCATGGACCATCCAATACTTCATGAGGTTGTCTATTTCTCATTCTGTTTCCTATGCGTCGAACACCACGTCCTCTACCTCTTCCTCTCACGCCCCTGTTTCGTCCGCGAATATTCCCAATTCCTCTCATATTCCTGCCACGCCCCCTAACATATTTCTGTCCTCTCACACCCCTGCCACGCCCTCTACGACTTCCACCTCCTCTCATACCCCTCCTATTTCCTCTACTCACTTCTCCCAAAAACTCTCTAACACTTTCATCACTCTCATCCTCACTACTTTCAGGTGAATCAATTTCAATAGAAGTAGAGGAGTCCTCAGGAGCAAGTTCCATGGGGGTGGGGCAGGCTTGACTTGCACTTTCCAAACCTATTATTATTCAGCATTATTTATAATGTGCAAGTTTTATAACTCAGCTATATGGCTTACCTGACTCTTGAGCTAAGCTAGAGCTAACACTAGCTCTGTCTTGTTGCTCTGACATTTCTAAATCTGAATCATCTGCTATCTCTTCCATCTCCATATCTTCTTCATCCTCCTGACTCGACTGGGCAAGCAGTTCTGTCAAAGCAAGACCATAAAATGCTTGAGGAAGGTAGCTTTCCACTTCATCTCCCTCACAATCGCTGTCATCTTCTTGCTCTAAGCCAAAATCGTCGTCTTCCAGAAGCCGGACAACTTCACTAGCGGTAAGCCTTGAAGCCATGCTTTCAAAGTGAACGGTACGACTTCCCGGGGGTGTAGTCCTTAGCAACCTTGGGACTGCAATTCTGTAATAAATACCACGGTAAAGGGACGCCTTTTTAGCGTCGTTTAGTATGTTTACATCGCGGCAAAGTTGAACGATCGATTTTTTATGAATTTTTTAAAAAAGTACTTGTACTGTGGGCGCTTTAAAGCGCCCGTGACCGCTAAAGGGTTAATAAGGATAGCCAAAAAAGCAGTTACCCTTTCACGAGGCTCCAAAGCACCAGCAGAATCAGGACCCAGATTTACTCTTCACATTTATATAAGAGAAACTCCACAGCCTATGCAAAACATCTTGCGAAGTACCTCTGTCAACTGCAATCAACTGCTAAACTTTGCGCAAAGAAAAGATATGTAACTGCGCAGAGTGCCTACACCCACGCAATAAAGTATCCGCGGTTTTTTGGGTAGCAACGTCCCGCAAATAGCGGGTGTGGTTAAAGTAATTAAGTAACCGCGACAACATTCCTCTAGAACAGCCAAGGTACGTGACTGTCCCCAGACCCTTTCCCCATGTAGCAGTTGGGTAAAGGGTCTGGCTACGCCAGACTATGTATGTGACTGTTCACAGTAAAATTGAGCTCTATACGGCACCAAACAATTAGATGTTCCTCAGCAGCCAGGCATTGAGCTCTCCAAAATAATAGCTACAAAAAAAAATTCAAAAACTTAGGAACTCATAGTAATGTGTAACATTAATTGTGCTAATATGATGCTGAATAGCACTCACCTTGCCTTGCACAATATAACTTTAAGTACATTACATCTTTATTTACACTTGCTGTAGTTACAGTTTTCTGAACTGGAGGGTCTTGGATACAAAGGTTTTGCAGTTGCCATTTGTGGAAGTAAGAGCCAGATTCTTGGCACACCATCTGTTATCATCATTGTCTCCAAAAATTATTGAATATTTTTATAGCATCATTACCTATGGTAAGTAAATTTACACTTTATGAAGCCATACAGAGCCCTTTACATGAAATGTTTCAATTACTATGATAATAGTACGGCGCATAAGTTTCCCATTCAAAAATGAATGGGAAAAATCGCTGTTCAATTGAAGTACCTCAGTAACTAAGTGGAAACTAAGTGAAATACCTCGGTAGCTAAGTGAAATAGTACGGGTAAGTGCACACGCGTAGAGCATTAACCTTGGAAACGTACAGTTCCAGTAGTTTCTAGTAAGGGACAATGTGCAAAAGACGTTTTAAAAAGCTGGCCTACTATTAGCGAGTGATAGCACGGATAACCTGTGCTATTAGGGATCAATAGCACTCGTAAAGCAATTAAAATAAAACTTTGCTTTGCCTCGTGCTATTTCAATTGTTACTCGTGCTATTAATCCCGAATAGCACGGTTACACGTGCTATTACTCGTACATATCAGCATTAAGATTTTATTAAATGAAAGTTCATGGCCTATGTTGTTGTTGTTGTTGTTGTTTTTGTTTTTACATGGAAATATTCTGTCATAGAAGCTTGTGAAAAAAATTTAGAATAGAATTGTTGATTTAGCTATGTATCAAAAGTAATTTATGACTAGATTTCTTGAATAAGATTAAAGCTTGCCATTGTTGATTTAAGTATTAGTCTTATGTGAGGTCTGACTCAGCAGCTGACAAAGACCACAAATTACAAAGGGATTAGCTCGCTCATGTGCACTGATAGTTGGTAGGATACCTGACCAATATCTCTTTTCTGGACTATCTTGTGTGAAATATTTGTTGAATTCACACCCACACTAAGTAATGAAATTAGGACTAATGACTTGCATATCATGCAGGGAAGATCAGGTAGCATTTTAATTTTATTGGTGTATTGTATTGTCAACTGTTATTTTAGGTTCTACTCCCCTGATTGAAAAATCAAATTCCCCCAGCACTTCACATCAACATCTAAGTACTTCGCTTCCAAGCACTTCACTTCCAAGTACTTCACTTCCAAGCACTTTGCTTCCAAGCAGTTCACTTCCAAGCAGTTCACTTCCAAGCACTTCACTTCCAAGCACTTCGCTTCCAAGCACTTCACTTCCAAGCACTTCACTTCCAAGCACTTCAGTTCCAAGCACTTCACTTCCAAACTGTTCACGTCCAAGCACTTTTTGTCCAAGCACTTTACGTCCAAGCACTTCACTTCCAAGCACTTCACTTCCAAGCACTTCACTTCCCAGCACTTCACTTCCAAGCACTTCACTTCCCAGCACTTTACGTCCAAGCACTTCACTTCCAAGCACTTCACTTCCCAGCACTTCACTTCCAAGCACTTCACTTCCCAGCACTTCACTTCCAAGCACTTCACTTCCAAGCACTTCACTTCCGAACTGTTCACGTTCAAGCACTTTTCATCCAAGCACTTTACGTCCAAGCACTTCACTTCCGAGCACTTTACTTCCAAGTACTTCACTTCCAAGCACTTCACTTCCAAGCACTTCACTTTCGAGCACTTTACATCCCAGCACCAATACTTTTTCCGTTAACCAGGAACCTGCAATTTGGATTTCCAAACTTACTCTGTGCATATCAGATAAGTTAAAAATACTTAATAATATGTGATTGTCTGACAGTGTTATTCATGCGGCACAATTAATACTGTCACAGCAAGTTTCTATACAAGGATTACAGAGTCCTCACTGTGGCTGCAATTTGACATTCAAGGTTGTGCCTCTCAACAGGAAATACATACAAATTTTACATGTGAATGGAAACCATTGGATAGTGGTCTCCAACTGTATGGCAAGCCACCCACCCGAGAAGGATAGAGTACTTGTTTACGACAGTTTACTGCCCAGTAAAATAAGTTACAAGACTAAAGAAATGGTCTGTTCGTTTACTCGACCAGTGTCAAAAACTTATAAATTTGACATGATGAATATAGCAAGGCAGCCTAATTGATTTGACTGTGGAGTGATTGCTATTGCTAATGCTACTGAGATAGCATTTGGATATAGTCCCTTACAATGCATTTGGGATGCTTCACTAATGCGGAGTCACTTGGTGAAATGTTTGGAGGAAGGTAAAATGACAAAATTCCCTTGCTCCGTGAACGTCGGCTAGGATTTGGAAGAGCCATTAAGGCATTTGTAGAAGAAGAAATACACTGTATTTGTGGAATGCCAAACAACAAAGAAGAGACTATGATACGATGCAGTATGTGTCACATGTGGTGTCACTCTTCTTGCATGAACATTGAAGATGTTGTGGTGTACAGTGATAAAAAGTGGATTTGTGTCAGATGTGAAGTTAATTAGTTGTAGTTATTATTATTATTAACACCTTATGCCTCTGGCTGTTATTATTTATTCCTGTGGATTGTTGTATTATTTATGCCTCATGATCACTATAGATTCTTGCACAATACAAGTTAAAGACATGTTTTTGAAGATGAAATATGGTTAGCCTAATTAAGCATACATCAACAAGGCCCTAAGTAGGATTATTATAAAGCGGGTGAGTAAGTGGCCACACACACAGATTACATATATTAAACAGCAAGCTAGCATAGTCACTTAGTACATACTCTTCTTGCTATCTATTCACATGCAATATGATGAAGAGTTATGTGTTTGTCCAGTTTTGCTTATGACCTCATTTAGTGAGTTAGGTCATATATTTCACCAACAGTCTCTCTTACTGTTCTTGTACACATTCTAAAATATTGACGCCTATGATTCATTCTAGCACAGCTGCATTATTGACAGTGCTAACAGGCTAGATTATAACTTGCCCATTAATTTATACTTATAGTCCATTGTGATCAATGAAAAGGCAGTCAAAATTTTCAGTAAAAAGAGAGCAAGTGAACATATACCACAAATTACATTAGTCCCGAGTTGTACAATGGTACCTATATGAATACTATTATTTTGCAAAAGTTACTGCAACCCCCTGAACTCCCCTCCCCCTGCATGCACCTTTTATTTAATGATTATTATTACATCAGTAAGAGTGTGATATGGCGAAATATTTCATGAGCAGGCTAATTTATTTTCGAAGCCAGAGGTGAGTATAAGCCTAAGTGTAACAAGGGGTTTATTCCATGCTAGATACCTTCACTGAAGTAGTTTGTTGGTAACTGTATAAAATTGGCAACTCTCTAGGGGCTCACCACATACACTCCCAACTGATATTTTAATAGCTGCTCTAACCCGGATATTAACTTCCACGGCGAGATGTTTGTTTAACAAAACAGTACCAACCTGCATCAAATTTCCATCCGATTCATCTCCGTCTCCACGTAATGGAAGGCCTTGGCGACACAAGAACTTAATGGACAACAATATTTGAAGTAAGGCTTGCTGGTTATTTCTTTTCTGGGTTGCAAATTGATGAGAAAGCAGGTCACCAACATTTCCAGTAGTTGATGGAATTGTAACCATTACATCAATAGCTTCACAATGTGCTGCACTTTTTTCATGATTTCTAAAGCCAGCAGTACCATCTTTCCAGTTAGAAAATCCCTGTATAACCTACATAAAAAGTTAACTAATTATTAAAGCTACAATTTTGCTAGTCTATTTAGGCTAGGTTTTAGCTACTAACTTACATCTTGCTAGTTAAGTCACATTAAAGCAAACTTCCTAATTTCAGTTAGCTATCCAGTCAAATTTACCTTTGAGAACTAAGCCAGCTCTGAATTTTTATTGCCAGCTTACAGTAAATATGAGTCTGATAATTAATTAGCTATTCTAATATAAATACAACTTACAAAAGCTTGGTCAACATAGTTGGATCTCATTCTCTTAAATTTAGTGGCCAATAGACAGGTATGACAGAAAGCTATATCTCTCCCTTCATCATAGTGCAGGAATGGCCACCTTCGAAACCATCCCAGCTGAAAGCTTCTCTGGGCTCCTTTCATACCAAACGACCTCGTAGAGAAGTTAAACTCAAATGGTTGGTGAGGCTTGTCAGGGACATCCATCTCATTACCGATAGGAAAGTAAGTAGCCATATGCAGCCGCTTTTTGTGCGCGCTGCGCATGCGCGCATAAATATCACATTATTGATTGAACTCTGAACTGTGAGTTCAAAAAAACTGGTCCGGCCATGGCCGGACCTGCCAGACCGCTTGCTACGGCCCTGCCTTTTATGGACTGCCAATGGGATCACAAGAAAACAAAATAAAATGTAAAACTGACCAATCACAAAGATGATAATGAACTATTAAAACTAACCAATCAAATGAGAGAACAAACATTCACACAAATTGTAACAAGTAACCTAGGCAACATAAAAATGATACATAAAATACAGCTGCTCCATTGAAACTAACACACAAACAACATACAAACATACATACAGAATAAATGTTTGACAATAATTTAATAATATTATTGTGGGGTGTGGTCCCCACAGGTGGAATTAGGGAACATGTCAATTTTGCTTTGTAATAAAGGTCATCACAGTCACATCATTGTCACCATTTTTACATTCACTGTGGACCATCATCACCTTATTTGATGCTGAAAATGTATTACTTCATGCAAGACTGTCAAACATCAACCTTGACCTAGTGTAAATTTTTAAATACAAGATGACCACATAAGTGGGTGTCTAAAACCTCATTGTGGTAAGTTACTACAGTATGAGTTGGTGAAACTGTACCCCCTAACCTTAAGTGACTATGTGGTAAAGGAAGAACTTGCTGTTGGAAATAACAATCATGACTCGCCTCGCATCATTTATTACGTCATGCATTACGTATTGTATCACGTGAATTAGTTCAGTTCAATCTCGAGTCTGGTTTTGTGTGTTTGTCAGTCTGTATGTATTTCTATTATATCAGAGGCGTATCCAACGGTCCGGCCACTCCTGCCATGGCCGGACCACTTTTTGAGAAAAAAATTGTGTGCATGCGCATGAACGATATCAGCACCGTTAGCGAAATGGAAAGAATCGTCGGGCAAAGCGGCTAAATGAAATGGAGCATTTCTTAACCTCAAGGACTACCACCAGGGCGGATCCAGGGGGGGGGGGGGCCCAGGGAGCCCTGGCCCCTCCCCCCTTCCTTACACACACACCACACACCGACATGTGATACACACAAGGCACAAACATGTAATACAGCCAGCATTTAATACTTCTTTCTGTGGTTAGTGTACTTCGTTTACACCATAACCACTTACCCGTGCTTGTGCTGGCATTCTACTAACATTGCCTTATGATAGCAAGATTGCCAGTTTGTAATGTGAAAATGTTAAAGAGAGTTGAGTCTAAAGATCCAATTCAGAGCTCGACCTGTGGCAGCACAAATGGAAAGCTGACTCTGAATTAGCTGTAAGCCTTTGTACTCCAGAGAAAAGCCTAGTACATGCAGATTGTGATTTCTTTCCCAATATTCACACTCTTTTATGTATAATGGGCACATTGCCAGTTACAAGCTGTGAATGTGAACGTTCCATCAGCATGCTCAAATTGATCAAGACTTCACTGAGGAGTAGTATGGGACAAGACCGTCTTAATGGATTGGCAACAATATACAAGTTTTTGCCACAATATATCCATTCAATATACAAAAGGGTCCACCATACATCAGTTCAATACAGAAAAGGGTCCACAATACATTAGTTCAGTACGAAAAAAGGTCCGCAATATATCCATTCAATATGGAAAAGGGTCCATAATACATTAGTTCAATACAGGCAAGGGTCCACAATATTAGTTCAGTACGGAAAAAGGTCCACAATATATAAGTTCAATATGGACAAGGGTCCACAAAATATACATTCAATATGGAAAAGGGTCCACCATACAACAGTTCAATACAGAAAAGGGTCCACAATACATTAGTTCAGTACGAAAAAAGGTCCACAATATATCCATTCAATATGGAAAAGGGGCCATAATATATTAGTTCAATACAGGCAAGGGTCCACAATATTAGTTCAGTACGGAAAAAGGTCCGCAATTATATAAGTTCAATATGGACAAGGGTCCACAAAATATCCATTCAATATGGAAAAAGGTTCACCATACATCAGTTCAATACAGAAAAGGGTCCACAATACATTAGTTCAGTACGAAAAAAGGTCCACAATATATCCATTCAATATGGAAAAGGGTCCATAATACATTAGTTCAATACAGAAAAGGGTCCACAATAAATTAGTTCAGTACAGAAAAAGGTCCAAAATATAAAGTTCAATATGGAAAAGGGTACACAATATATTAGCAATAAGGGGAGAAAATATACAATAGTATGTTTTCCCAACACGGAAATAAATCAGAATTTATCTCTAGGATACAAACCAACTAAAGACATAATCATGTAAGGATATTGTCCTAGTTGTAATACACCAAAGAATAAGTGAACATCACTAATACTTATTTTTAATGACACAATTAAATTTATTTACCTCGAAAGAACATCAGATCCTGACAGTCCGGGATCCTCCTGAGAGTCCCTTACCTCAGTGAGCATAACAGTCCGGGATCCTCCTGAGAGTCCCTTACCTCAGTGAGCTTAAGACAAGTGTCCGGAGGATCCTGATAGTCCGGGATCCTCCTGAGAGTCCCTTACCTCAGTGAGCATAAGAGCAAGTGTCCAGAAAATCCAGACAATCCGGGATCCTCCTGAGAGTCTCTTACCTCAGTGAGCATAAGAACTAGTGTCCGGAGGATCCTGACATTCCAGGATCCTTCTGAGAGTCCCTTACCTCAGTGAGCATAAGAACAAGTGTCCGGAAGATCCTGACAGTCCGGGATCCTCCTGAGAGTCCCTTACCTCAGTGAGCATAAGAGCAAGTGTTCGGAAGATCCTGACTGTCCGGGATCCTCCTGAGAGTCCCTTACCTTAGTGGGCATCAGAACAAGTGTCCGGAGGATCCTGACAGTTCGGGATCCTCCTGAGAGTCTTTTACGTCCGAGGATATGAATAAATGTCAGGAGGATCCTGATTGTGTGGTATCCTCATGAATGTACATTACCTCAGTATGTACAATATGGAATGCCCATAAGATTCTGACAGTTTTCCATTATAAAGTTGTTTTTTTTATCCTCATTCAATGATTATACACACACGCACAGATTATGTTGTTCCATTTTTGAGCACTATAGTAAAGTATAATCATAATTTGTTCCGAAAAAAAAATTAATTTTTTGTATTATGCCGCCTATTGTGTAAGTCACAAATGTATAAAATAAAAAATAAAAAGTGAGATTTGTTCATGTGCCTTGTCATTCTTGAGTAACGTGAGAGCCATGAAAATGTTTGCTCACATATTTCAGTATCCACCTGTAACAATGTAAGAATACATAAAATCAAATAAGTATGCATGATACTTGAAGCACCTGTCGGGGTTCTCCACTGATCCGTGGATGCTGGAAGGCCTTGCACTTGGTAACAGCAAGTCGCTGCCACCAGAATGACTTGATCTCTAGCGGGTCGCTGCCGCTGCGCCAGAGGCAAGGATTCTTGCTTAACTAGAGTTTAGTTTAATCTAACATTAAAATGACTTACAAAAACTCGACGACTTAAATACAAGAAAACCCCAGTGACAACATATGATGCATAGATTGACTAAATATGACTAAATATGGAAATAACTGAAACACAACGTAACACACATACATACACATAAATCTGTTCCCACAAACTCAAAAGCACCAACATCTGGTGGCTAATTAACACAATCACCAAATGTTTCTGTACACAACTTGGTTCTTTCCAATGTGGGCTGACTCCTGCGTTAGCCCACATCTCCCCCCTCCTTCAAAGATTGCTCGTTCCCCTATGTAACAACTTCGTCTCCTTCATTGCTGAAACAACGGCTTAGCTCTTCAGCGACAACGTTCGATCTGCCGGATCTGTACTCCATCTTGAAGTTGTAGTCAGCCAACTTGAGTGCCCATCCATAGACGCGTCTGCTTTCTTGCTTCCCATCCTTCAAGTTCAGGAGACCCTTGTGGTCCGTTACCACCACAAAACTCTGTCCGTACAGGTAGTAGCCGAAGTGTCTGATGGCCTCGTACACAGCTAGGCCTTCTAGCTCCTGTGTACTGTAGCGTATTTGTGCACCCCTGAGCTGTCTCGAAAAGAAGGCCACCGGCAGCTTCTCTCCATCCCGAAGCACCGATAGCGCCGCTCCAACTCCCGTGGAACTAGCGTCACACTCTAACAAAAACTTATCACAAACATTAGGTACACACAAACTAACAGCGTTACACAATTCCACACATAATGACCTGAAGGCCTCCAACATAGGCCCCGACCAACTCACCCTACCACTCGAGAGAGCTGACGTGTGGGGTGTAAGGAGAGCAGACCAGCGGTGGATGCCCGCAATGAACCTACGGTAATATCCCACCATACCCAGGAAGGCCCAAAGTTGCTTCCTCATCTTTGGCAATGGATGGTCAGCGATCGCCCCAACCCTCGCAGCTGGCACGGAGATCATACCCTCCCCAACAACATGCCCCCAAAATTCCAAATACCTCTACCCAAAGCTGCATTTTTTTTGCTTACATGTCAGCCCAGCCTCTCGCAACACACCAAACAACAACCTCAAATGTCCCAAATGTTCTTCCCAATTCCTCGACACGAATAGAATATCATCAATATATACCTTACTGAATGACTCACACCCAACTAGAACTTCCTCCATCAAGCGTTGGAATACCGAGGGGGCATTTGTGAGCCCGAACGGCATCCTACGAAACCAAAACTTGCCGAACGGGCAAGTGAAGCAAGTCTTGTCCCTGTCCTTCTCTTCCACTACAATTTGATAGAAACCCTTTGCGAGGTCGACTTTTGAAAGTACTCTTCCACTCCCTACCAACTCCATCATTTCCTCGAGCCCTAGGATGTAGTAGGGCTCCCGTCTTGTAATGGCGTTCACCTTCCGGTAGTTCACGCACAGACGGATCGAATCATCAGGCTTCCTGACTGGAACGAGAGGAGACGCCCAGCAGCTGTCACATCTCTCGATGATGCCTTGTTCCTCCAATGTATCCAGCTCTGCCTTGACTTTCTCTCGAATGCCTAGCGGCACTGAGTAAGGCGTTTGTCTGATGGGAGCATGATCTCCCGTGTCTATTGTCATAGTCACCCTTTTAGTGTTTCCTGGTCTGTCAGAAAACACGTCAGAGAAGTCGTCGAGAAGTCTCGTCAACTGACACGCGACATACCCCTCGCACTCACCACTCAACACACTCTTCTCCTCACTAACTTCATCTACTACTACATCCGCTCGATTCACACTCGCACGCTCCTTAAATCCCTTCAAGCAATTCACATGTACCACACGAAAATGTCTCTCCTTTCCCTCTCTCGCCACCTTGTAATTAACTATCCCTTTTCTCTCTAACACAACATACGGCCCTTCCCACGAATCTGATAGCTTACTATTCAACCCCGGAATCCTGTACAATACCTTATCCCCTCTCTTGAACTCCCTCAACTTTGAACCCCTATTTGCATATTCCATCCTACCCTTTCTCTCCTTCAACATCTTAACCACCGCACACTCTCGCATAAGTTCTAACCTCTCAGCCATGCACAGGACCCACTCACACACGTTCAACTTGGCTCCCTCCACCTCAAACAACCCATGGTAGAGGGCATCTAAGGGTGTATGAACCCTAAAACCAAATACCAAGTCGAATGGTGACATGCCGCTGTCAGCATGGGGCATCTGTCTCAGGACATACAGCACAAAGTTGACCTGTCCCACCCAATCAACTCCCTTCTCAATACATTTACCCAGAATACCCTTAAAGGTCCCGTGCATTCTCTCAACAGTTCCGTTTGTAGCTGGGTGGTAAGGGGAAGTTCTCACTCTCTCAACTCCCATGAGCTCACATAGCTCCTTCATCAACCTCCCACAGAACTGTGCACCTTGGTCGGAGAGGATCCTCTCAGGAATGCTAGTCCTGGAGAAGACCGTCCACAGACCCTCGGCAACGGACTTGGCAGTGGCACTCCTAAGGGGCACCGCGTCGGGCCACCTGGTGGCAAGACAAACACACGTAAGGAGATATCGACACTCCCCTTTCCCCTTTGGCAATGGCCCAACTAGGTCTATGGCTACAGACTCAAATGGCTCCGTGAGCACGGGCCTCTCTACTATCGGAGCCTTCCTCGGTTTGTGCTTACTGCGTACCTGGCAGATCTCGCACGACCCACAATGCTCACACACATCAAGAACCATCCCTGGCCAAATGAAATACCTACCAATGATCTTAGCCACTTTCTCTCTGCTCAAGTGACTGCCCTTTTCATGCCCCATCTCCATGATCTTACGTCTGTAACTACTCGGCACCACCAACACATCCCTAAATATTTCCCAGCACACATATTGCGATTTCACCAACACTCCCCTCTTCCACTCAAAGCCTCTCTCCTTTGCATCTCCTAACTCACACCATCCCTTCAAGCTACTGTCTTCCCTCAACTCCTTCCTAAACTTGTCACTGTCATCCCCCTCACTCACAAACCCAATCTCACTTGCTAATTTTCTCACAGTCTTCTCAGTCTCACTCCCACACTCACTATAATTCTCCAAAGCTATTGGTATACCCACAGCTTCCTCACTGCTCTCAGTCTCAATTACCTCTGACGGTAAAGGGATACCGTTCACCTGGGGCTTGTCAGTCTCAGCTGAAGCCTCGATGTCATCCGCCCCATAACCCTCCCCCACCCTACTCTTAGCTTCGGGTGTTATTAAGGGTGGCCGCACACCGCCCACGCATTCGGTTGCTATGTGTTCGATCCTCTCCTTGCAAGACTATTCTACCTATCTACAAACTGCAAGTACCTCCCGAAGATACTACTCTCCAACTATGAAGCGGAAGCGGCGAAGTTTTCATGGCCCCGAGTTACAATTTTGAAGCAGTTTTCTGGAACTATGCGGGGAGCTGAAGCCCCGCAATTTGGCACGCTACCAGCTAAGACTCTACTCTACTGCAACACAACGAGTTTTTCTTCTTTTCGACTTTACTTTACTATTTATTCGAATTTTTTTCATGTTATAAGATATTGAAAAATTCAAATTGTGGTGCACTTCATTTTTTTGTATTCTACCCGTGTGCAAAAAAATATTGTCTTTCTCATTATTAGATTCCAAGAAAAACTCGTTCAAAATTTAGAGTTTCTATTCCACTCGCAAATTCAGTTGAAACAGCCCCTCCCCCATTTATCGTGAGATTTCTACGCGAGCAATAATATTTTAATTACTGTGCACACAAACGGGTCCAAAAGGAGCCCGCTTGCAGCCACACAAAACAAACAAGAAAAGAGATTGGCAGTTCTGCTGTAATGAGAGTTTGCAACGGCGTGGTGTTTCCCTGAGTCTGCGTCTGTACTGGTGTGGACCTGGCCCTGGCACAGTCTGCCATTAAAGCTTCCTGGAGCCCATTATGGGGAGTCATGGACAACCAATGTATGGTATTGGAACCTGCAGCTGAAGATAACTACAAAAAGTTGGTAAATATAATACACTCATAAAATAAAGAGATTATAATGCAACTTTCCTGTTTGGAATGAGTAATTTAGCCACTGTGAAAAACGGTGTTTCCCATTCCTGCCACTTGGAGGCATTACTCATGGGAACTAAAAATTCTTGAAAGTTGGCTGGAACACTATACTGTAAAGAGACTAAGTTTAGTTAGAGCTAATGCATGGTTTAAAACTTACTAATAAAGATCAAGTATAAATGCTAGGGCAGACTCAGCACTGCTTGCTGCAATTTCTCCCGAAGTACTTGACTCCTCACACCTTTAGTCTTTAGACTTTTGAGGAAGCCCTCCTTGTCAGTGCTGTCTCTGACATGCTTCAAGTCTGTGAGTGTGATGCCTAGTGTGTCCAGCCTAGTAGCTTGTGCTGCTGTTATGCACTTGCCCAATCCCTTGGTAAGCACCATCTTACGAGTGTGAGCCCTCTTCTGCTGTACCCACTGTCTTAGCTGCATACTGGGATGGCGAATGTCCAATTGAGAAAGACAGCTAATAAGGGATGGGTGGGTCAGCACTTCCTCTAAGCCAAGGACATCTGGGAGGGCTCTATGTGCTCCTATATTTTTATTACTTATGTATTTGCACAAGGTAACTAGAATTTTTAATGGTACCTTCAAAATCCTTTCCTAAAATTTTATTGTACAGCTTGCCCACTGCCAAAGAATGTCCCTTCAGAAGCTCATGTCCATCCTTCTTCATCTACAATACAGGTAATATTATGTAACTATGTTATAGTGAGTAGCTATTAATTCTTTACCACACGTAAAAGAGGTAGTGGGTCACTAAAGTGAATGTTGTCTGTTTCAAAGATGGACAAAGAGATGTCTCGTCTTTCAGCCTCCGAAAATAGAATCGGGAAATCGTAGCTGAAGCCATTATGAGCAACTAACACTAAATTGTATAGAAATTTAATAAATGTAATCTACAAAGAGTTAATGGCTGTACCAGGGAAGTGGGTGATACTTGTGGCATCGCTGACCTCGGCTGTCACTGTACTTATCCACTGCAAAAACTGTGGCAGTACTGCTGAGAGTGGCTGCTCATTTCTGAGCATGGTCTGAGAAATGCCAGTCAGTCTAGTTACTATTTTAAACAAATAAGAATGTGATACTAGTATTGATTTAAATTTTATTTTCTTACCAGGTGCAGAAATGTGTCGGGTGGTTCGAACCAAACTCGAAAATGATGGTTGCTTCAGAGGAACTGGACATGCAACAACTTTTGCTGCTAAGTCCGTGATGTGGTCGCTGTAGATGCTCAACCCAGTTGCTTCACAATCATAGAAGATCAGAAGAGGATGATGATCGTCACATCCACTGTCAATTCTAACATCATCATCATCCTCTTCCAATTCTAGATGTTCTGTTTCTGGGCTGGCCTCTACAGGGCCTTCCTCTGTACATTGGAGCTCCGTTGAAGTGGACTCTCCAAGGCCATCACCAGCATACTCACCGGCACTACATCCAGCTGTTCGTAGCCGTTCCATGAAAGCCTTCTCCTCCTCATATCGCTTCTTCTTGGCTTTCTTCTGTAAGTTCCTGGTTTCAAAATGGTGATTACAGTAAAAAAAAAACAAACTTTATAGCAGTGACCACAAATTTATTGTGAAATAACTATGCTAACCGTTTGTGGAGGTATTCTTTTGTTGACTTTTGGTGCCATTTTTTGAGCCACTCTCGCTGCTCCTTTAAAATGGAAGAGACGGCATTGATGGGTATGTCCACTCCCATTTGCAAGAAGCAGAGAGCCTTCCAAATTGGTCCAAGATTCTGTTATTGTAATTAAAAAAATGTTGTGGTTGTGTATTTTATTATTAGTAGTAGTAGTAATAGTAGTAGTAGTAGTATTGTTTATTATTAGTATTATTATCATTGTAGTTGTTATTGTTATTAATGTGTATTTTGGTTTGTTTGTGTGTTTGTTTATTTTTAGCTAACCTTATGGCATACTGCCATGTTGGTCTTGCACACATAGTGAGTATGTGACAAGTCAGTCCTCTTGTCACGGTAGACAAGTGCCAGACCATGGAAACCTTCAACAGTGTTGGTCGTCAGTCTCCCATGATCTGACACGTAGTCTTGGGGATACAAGGACATCTCCTGCAATAGGCTGGAAAACCCTGCCACTTGAGACTTGCAGGTAAAATGGTGCTGGGAAGTGTAGGGGCTTCCATCAGGATTCACCTAGTATTTGCATTAATGATATTTTTACACGTGTATGTTTTGTTTTTACTTTAGGATGGTAACACCAGGATGATGTATGCTGGTCATGGCAGTAATGAGCCAGAAAATTTTGGATGCCTTCAGTGAAGGCTTCCAAGGGGTTATCTGCCTCCTGGATTTTGTCTGAAGCAATCAGATTACCCAAAGCAGTCTTGCAGGAGTTCAATGTAGAGTCCGACATCCTTTTGCACCTAAAGTGATCTGCCTTGCACTACATACCATTGGATACAAAGTAAAAATAATATTAATTTTTTTTAATTTTTAATATTATACCTCACACTTATACTTCTTTATTTTTTCCAGGGCCTTGTGCATGTTCTTTGCACTGTGATTACTGCAGTAAGTAATCATTCCTTCCGGATAGTACTTACAGAAGATAGCATTGGTTGCAGAGTCCTTGTCACAGACAAGCTCCTTCACAGAAAACCCCGCCTTCTTTGCCTTGCCAAGAAGTTCGTCCAGCATATCTGGTTCTGCACCGGCTGACGTACCAGTCCAGTTGTGCCCTGGACCACGCTTGGTTCTGTGAGTGTACCAAGCTATCTTCCCAGTGGAATAGTCATGGAGTGTGGCGGAGGAGTTATTGGAGTAGTGGCCCCGAGTCAGGTAAAACCCATCAAAAGAAGCGATCCATCCCTTATCATCACCTCGCTCCATTACTTCCTTCCTTACCTGACCACAAGACCACTCAGCCAAGCCAGAGACAAACTCCTCCAGCCTCTTCACAATCCTATTCCACTGGGTACTAGAACAGGCTGGGAAGCCAAGCAAGCCTCCTACACGCTCATAGTCGGCATGCAAGTTACCCGTCATCAAAAATGATAACACTGGGTAGTGCTGCTGCCATGAACATGAGGAGTCACGAATCCTCATATGCTGGGGACATTCCAGGTGAATGCAGTTTGACGACACAGTGTCAGAGATTCTGTCCACTGGAAATCCAACCTGGTTGGCGGCAGTGACCAATTTGTCAACTATCTCGGCAGATTCCTGTAAAGAGGTTAGTTTAGTTCACCTTATTTTTCCTATTGTGTCAGGTGTTGTTTTTTTTTGTTGTTATTTTCCTACTAAATTTACTCATCTGTTCAAAGTATGGAAATCTGGCATTTTCATATTATTATTATTATTGTTGTTAATTACTATTATCATTTTATTGATAGTAGTTTATTATTGTTGTTATTTATTATTATTTTATTATTATTATTATTACTATTGTAGACTGACCAGTGACGAAGGTGGGTCTGGTATACCAGAACTGACCAGTGAGGAGTCTGGAACTTCACCAGTGGCACTAATGCCGTGAACAAAGTCCTGTACATTATGTATGTGTGTATAATACTTTATTTATTTATTTATTTATTTATTATTCTGACAAACCATATGTGGATCACCAGGGCTGCTGTCAGTGACGCCATCAGGATGGCCAGGAACAAAGTCACCCAGGTATTCCGGACTGGTAGAAACATAATCCTAAACATTTCCCCCTCCATAATTCTATATTTTTTTATTAATTTATTTTTTTGACAAACCATGTGCGGATTGTCTTGGGTGATTGATTCCTGAACATCATCAAGAAAATTCTAAAAAAATATTATTACTTCATTGTTCTTTTTTCCATTTGTTATTATTATATACAAACCAAGTGTGGATCAGCAGGACTGCCAGTGTCAGAATCCAGAAGATGTTCAGGACTGCCAAGGATGGAATCCTTATATATATATATATATATGTATGTATATATAGCAATTATTTATTATTATCATTTGACTACCCTTGGTGGTACATCATTGTCACCTGGAGCAGCGGGAGTAGCCTCAGAGTCTGTGTATTCACAAAGCAATAACAACATACTCTAGGTGGGGTTGGAAAATGTACCTTCATGGCTGCAGAATCTTTTAGATCTGGCATCTACCAGTTGCTTCCTGCGCTTCCTGGCAACACTAAACTTTTTGAGGTTTCTCTTGGAACCCATAGCAGCTGATTAGTTCAGATTTCCTTTTGTGGAAACAAGCAACCACACAGCTTCAGCACGCGGAAAACTAACTACGCACAATATACCTGTGCCCCTCGCGCATTATTTTCGTGGGGCGCATTTGATAATAGTCGTGGGCCTCGGCGCGGGAATTAATCGAGGTACGTTTTAAAGGCGGTGCGCGTTGCTATGTGCGGCCACCCTTAAGGGGTCGGGCTGGCTACTAGGTCCCTGCCCACTCTCACTCTCAAGGGGCTCCACCCCCTCTGGAGCAACAGTGCTCCACAAATCTTCCACCTGAATGTCGTTCTCACAGCGCTCAAGCTCAGCTAGCTCTCTAGCCTGACTTCTGGTAACAACCTTCACATCTGCAGCTACATCACTACTACCCTTAGTCTCACTCAAAGCTCTTCTGAATGCCTCAACCTCCTCAGAGTTGAGAACATCAAACGGTACAATACACATAACATCCTCCCCCACTCTTTCCTCAATCACTGCAAGTTTTGAAAATTTAATTCCACCCAACTCATAATTCACTACGGTGCTCTCATGCACGCTCGTACGTCCATGCACGTCAGCGATGTGGACTTTGCCACACTCGACATTGTCACTCGTCACCAGAGATCTCGGGACCACCCCCACTTCTGCCCCGGAATCTATCAGCACTTTACTACGCACCCCATTCACACACCCCCAAGCAACATTCCCTTTCTGCACACCCATAACAATCTTGGAGACCTTCCCCACTGGTACCTCCTTTACCGCTGGCCCCACTTTCTTCTGACTACAATCCACGCTCCTATGACCCATCTTCCCGCAATTAAAACACATTAGCGAGCGAGGAGTATAACTACCCTGCCCTGCTCGACCACTATTCCCACTACTACTTTTATTTGGACATTCCGTGGACCTATGTCCTGCCACTCCACAGTTAAAACACTTCAACTGATACCCACTATACCTCTCTCCTGACTTCTCCCCATTCTCACCCGTCGTCCTACTACCACCCCCACTATAACCACTGCTGTTCCTGGGAAACTGCCCATCACCCGCTCCTAAGGGTTTGTAATAGTTACCTCGCTGTCTCCCAGACAGCCAATCCTCCAGTGCCTCCCTCAGCGCTCCCCAGTTCCCAATCTTTCTCAATTCTAAAAACGTTTTGCCATTCTGCGGCAACACCCTCCTTAGCAGTGCCAACGCAATAGCTAACACAGTCATCAACTGACTCACAATTTTGGCATGCCCCCCCCCCCCCCCACAATCCTCTTGAGCCTCTCACTGATCTCCCCAGCCGATTTGGCTTTGAAAAACTCCCCCGTAACCTCGAACAGTTGGTTCCCATAAGTGATTGCGGTTTCCCCCACCGCCTTCAACAAAATCTTCTTAAGCTCCCCATACTTTGCCTTACTATCCCTAGCCTCCTCTAGCCTAACACATAGTCTCTCTGGTAGTCTCGGATACAACCATTCCCCCCATTCTTTCTCCTTCACCTCGCTCTCTCTCATTATTCTTTCATACTTATCTAAGTACGCACTCAACTCTACCCCCTCCTTATACATGCCTAACCCCTTCAACTTCTCTTGTAACAAGTCTCGTCTGTCACGGGCGAGGTCGTCTTCCAGTTTGTTTGTCCTGCGTCTTTCTGCTTCATCTCTCCTTCTCTCTGCTTCTATTTCATGCCTTGTCTCAATCTCTTCCCTCCTCCGTTCTGCTTCTTCTTCCTTGAGCTGGCGGAACATGTTGATCATCTCCACCCTCCTTGTCTCCTCAGCCAACCTCCTCTGTTCCTGCTCAAACTCGTCCCGCTCTCCTCTCCTCCTCTTCCCTGCTTCCGCTAGCACCTTCCATCTCTTCCTCCGACAGCTCCGCCTCCTAGTAATTGACCTCCGACGGCCGCGTCAGGTAGGGTGATCTGATTGACTCCGCTGGGTGGTGGGACGGCTTGTATACTTTCTACTTTCTCCACGTTCACTGCAGGCAACCTTCTCCCGGTATCCCCGGTGCCAGTCTCTGTCATGGGGGGCGAGCAAACTCGGTGCCCGCGAAGGAGAACCAACTGTGATTAAAAAAAATTAAAATGGATACAATGAAACACCGAATAAAAATAAACGCGCACAAGAACTTTGACAGATAAGTTCCACACACGCTAAAACTGTTCACAATTCACTAAACACTGAGTGGACGCTAGACCACGAAAGGTTGCTTAACTAGAGTTTAGTTTAATCTAACATTAAAATGACTTACAAAAACTCAACGACTTAAATACAAGAAAACCCCAGTGACAACATATGATGCATAGATTGACTAAATATGACTAAATATGGAAATAACTGAAACACAACGTAACACACATACATAAATCTGTTCCCACAAACTCAAAAGCACCAACATCTCGTGGCTAATTAACACAATCAACAAATGTTTCTGTACACAACTTGGTTCTTTCCAATGTGGGCTGACTCCTGCGTTAGCCCACAGCACCTACCCCTTCTAATTCTTTGATTTTGTATGGGTTACAATACTCCTTGCACCAAGGATCAATGTGACCTTTGAAATGCATCTTGTCTATCACTATTGCCAGGCGCGGCAGAGCGCCTGGTCTCATTTTGTGCATATTTTTTGAGATGACACCCATCATCATATACTAAATATTCTGTAAGAACATAAAATATAGCATTCATAATCAGTTTTTCACTTGTTATATGTGACTTACTTAGTTGAGTAGTGTTTTCCTGGTGTTCCTGTAAAAGCCCGTGAATGGTGCCATATACTTGACCCTTGCCCTCTGATAGGAACAGCTCTGAGAGAACTGTAATTGTGCCACAGGGCCAAACTCCTGCCAGAATACCTTCTTTTTTTTCAAGCGCAGGTAACACACACACATATATATACTAAATCAAGATTCAGTGGGATGATCTGATTTTCCCTCAAACTTTTCAGCACCCCCCCTCCCAATCTAGCATTTGCATGTGTGTGTGCATGTGCAATATACTATAACATTTAGCTAATAATTTCATGCTACCTCATAGAGTGTGTGCACAATGTACGAACCTGCAGTTCGACTGTGAAGCTTTTGTTTGTCCTTCTCTGTCCGACACTGAAGTTCCTGGCTGTCGCTATCCGCTACAAATACACTACAGATCAAAAGTTAAAATTAGAATTAATCTCTGTATTGTCAACAACCAGCTTACCCATCACTGTCCTTCGGTCTGTGAGAAGGATTGGTTGAGCCTTCATTACTGTCAACAGTGAGTGTGTGAGTTATCCCTCCCATACCAGACGTGTACAGATTGTCACTGACTGTCTGTTGAGCTCCAGATTCAAATTCTCTGATCAGAGATGGTGAAAGCTCTTCCTCAGGTTCCCATGTAGTGTAACACTGCTCTTTTCCAAGCCAAAGAACCTTGTAACACATTCAATATATCAAGTATTTAAACTCAACTCTTTAAAAAGTGATAGATAGGGTTTTAAATCTAATAATACGGTGCATAAATTGCCCATTCAAAACTGTATGGGAAAAATTGCTGTTCGATTGAAATCGCACGGTGAAAGTGAAATAGCACATAACTAGGTGAAATGGCACGGAAACTAAGTGAAATACCACAGTAGCTAAGTAAAGTAGTACGGGTTGGTGTGCAAGCTTGCACCATTAACCTTGGAATCGTACAGTTTGAGTAGTTTCTAGTTGAAGTCAATGTCATTCTATACCATAGAAGCTCTACCTGTATTAGACAGAATGTTTTCAACATTAGGAGAGCCATAGGTTGAAAATGAAGTTCCAGAGGAAGCTAACCCTGAAATACAGAAATAGTGAGTGAACGCTATGGTGTAGCTACAAGTGCAAATGGTTTTTTAAAAAGCTGGCCTACTATTAGCAAGTGATAGCATGGGTAACTTGTGCTATTAGGGATCAACAACACTCATAAAACAATTGAAATAACACTCGGCTTTGCCTTGTGCTATTTCAATTGCGTTACTCATACTATTAATCCCGAATAGCATGGTTACCTGTGCTACTCCATAAATTATTTTATTTCTGACTTACTACCACTGGTGGACGATTCCACACCTGCGTGATGGCGGGGCTGTTTCGTATTCTTCCTTCTGCTGGAGAACATACTCTAGCTATCTAAATTCTAGCAGTTCCAAAGTTAATTGTTTAAAATTTTAATATAGTATCAAACACCAACGTTTCGACCGTTCAGTGGTCTTTTTAAAGGTGAAATGAATTTGAGGAGCGTATGGTGAGCTTATATGATATGAAAGTACCCATTGTGTGTGGTTAGGTGGAACTGCAAATTAAATTGGGTGTTCTGTGCCTTCCCAGGTGGGCTTGGATTGGATTACTTGGGTGTTGCTCTTCTGGTTTATTAGTGTTGTTTCCAGGAGCATTGTAGCTTGAATTGTCCAGTGATGTACTTCTGGTCAATAATTTCTTTATTTAGTTTCTTCTCCATTGAATTATAGCCTTGGTAGATTTCGTCTGGTAATGGTCGTCATAGGGAATTCGTCAGGTAATGATCATCATTTGTTTACTTGTGATGTTATTAATCATATCTGCTGTTGAGTCCATTAGGGAAGACTGTTTGCAGTGTACTGATCCAGTGTCCCTCTCTATCATCTAGCTGGTCTGCTCTACATTTCTCCAGAATGGTGAGTTTTATGTCTCTGTTTAGGTTGTGGTTTAGCTTTAGGAAGTGGTTAGTCTTAGTTCTGCTGGCTGCTCTGTGTCCAGCCATTCTTTGTGATAGTTGTTGTGGGCGGAGTAATGAACATATTCATTTATAGTAACTCTTTTCTTTATCAACAGCATGTATTATTTTAGTGTTGTGTTATTTATCTTTACTGTATCATCTGCTGAGTGCATGCATGTTGTGTTATTGTCCGGATGTCAATCCGTGAGCATTTTTATTTTTGCGCATGCGTGTCTATGGCTATAAAAGCTTGGGCGCGCCTGTGTATCGGGAGTTCTCTAATAATCTTAGTTTGTGCAAACACTGGGTTAGTAGCCAGCTTGTCGTACTTACCTGAGTGAGGAGGACTCTGGTGGCAGCGTGTCAGAGTTCGGGCATCTTCTGGTTGTGAGTCCTTTGAGCCGTGACCTACCTTTCTTGTGTATACTTTCCCTGTGCCGGTTGGTGGTTCGAGAGCGAGTGATTCCTCCAGAGCCACCCCATTAAACCCACAATTGGCGGCAGCGGTGTTGAGGTCTTCTCCTCGTTCGTCGAAATTTCGTGACCGTGTGTTGAACTTTCTACCGATTTAAAACTCGGATCAGATTGTCTCCTTGTGTTTTGTGCGTGTGTTTTGTCTGGATTTTGCTGTGTGCGTGTGTCTACTTCATTTGTGACCGATTTAAAACTCGGATTCCATTCGTGGATTGGACTTCTGCGTGCATCTTGCTATCTACTGGATCGTTGGATAGACATTCTCCTTCCTCGATTCCTATTGGAGCGCCGTACACGAGGCCTAGTCGATTCCTATTGGAGCGCCGTACACGAGGCCTAGTGTGATTTTCGTCTCGAACTTGTCAATTTTTGTGTTTGTCACCTGTTAGCGTGTTTCCATTTTTGGTCTTGTGCCTGAGTGTCTTGTTATTTCTGTTAGCATTTTGTACTGTGCCGTGTGCAAGTTGTTTTTGTCTTTCCTTTTACGCTCACCTGTGTTTTATTTGTGTGTTGTTTTCGTGTGTGTGTTCTCCAGGAACGTGTCCTTCGATTGGATTGCCTGAATGAGCCAACGTGAACAGCCGGGTCGAGTGTGTAAGCGTGGGAGGCAGAAAGTAGGAGCAAGTGGTGAGTCCGTGTGTTCGGATACTGATAGCCTGAGTGTTGCTTCTGGGCGTTCTCCTCTGCTATTTTCGGGCTCTTCTTTGGGTGCGGTTGAGACAGTTCGTGTTTCCCCCATTTCTGAGTCTGACGTTGAATCTAGTAGTTCTGTGGGTAGTAATTCCCCAGCTAGCACAATGATGGGAGATGATGAGCGTCCCCATATTCCTAATGAGGTGGATCCGATTTCCACAATGATTGATACTAGACTGAAATCCTCATTTTCTGAGTTCTTTAATGGTTTAGCAAGTTCTGGTTTGTTATCTGGTAGTAGTCGTAGCAGTGTTGACTCGATCGATGCTGACATGTCTCGGGAGATCGGTCAACTAGCAGCCCACAAAGATGGTATGGATATTGCCAAGTTTGTCGCCAACCTAGAATCTAACTTAGCCATAATGGGTTGTCCACGTAGACGGTGGAAGCGGGTACTGTTGCAGAAGCTCCACTCGGAGTCTGCTTTAGAAGCCTTGTCCACCTTGAATAAAGAAGTTGCTACATATAACGAGATTAAGGAAAGGTTGTTTGAGTCGTTGGGCTCCAACCTGGTTGCTCTTGGGGTGCAATATAGGGAAGGGTTTTCAGCACTTCCCTTTTCCACAAACCCCAGTGAGAAGTTTAAGTATCTCAGTTGTATTGTTAGTTCGTTGGAATTGTTGTGTAAAACTAGAGAAGAAGTTATCATGTTTCTGGTATGTTCTGCCTTTCGGTCTTCGTTGTCTCATTCTCAGAGGGAAGCGATGGACCAGAGGTCGTTTGAGTCTTTGAGAGAGTTGAGTAAATTCGCTGTGTCCATTTCCCCTACCCGTACGGCTGCTTCTTTCGAGAAGTCCAGCTCGACCGGTAGTAGAGTGGGTCGTGGTTTCTCCCCTTTAGTGTGCTTCAAGTGTCTGAAGCGGGGACACAGAGCGTTTGAATGCCGTAATAGTAGCAGTGGTTCATCCACTAGTGGTGAGGGTAGTAATGGTAGTGGTAGTTCTCCAGGTCATTCAAGTACTAAACCTGCTGGGTTGGTATGCTATACTTGTAGAGAGCCGGGACACAAGTCCCCTGACTGCCCGAAACGCAATATTAAGACAGACAATAAGGATGGTGTAAAGAGAAAAGTATATAATACAAGTTGGGTGGCAGTTAGAGATCGTCCTTCCCATACTTTTGGTAGTGTGAACGGCACGAAGTATGAGATTGTGCCTGATACTGGAGCTGAGATCTCCATAGTCCCTGGATGCCTTGTTTACGAGGACCAGCTGACCGGGGAAACGGTTGAAGTGAAAGGTTGGGACAGTGATCCTGTTACTTTACGTGTAGCCATTGTCAATTTTGAGTTTAAGGGTAAGCGCTTTAAGCACAGAGTGGCTGTTGCCCACCGGGATAGTTTGGCCGGTAGGGTACTGTTTTCCATACCAATGGAGCCGAGTACGGCTGAGCACCTCTTGTTGGGTGCCGCCACTCAAGCAGATCAGTTGCTTGAGGAGGTGGGGCACCTGCATGATACCTGCAGCACCCAACCAGCGACTGATGAAGCTGCCTACTCTGGTGGTGAGACATTGGAGGCTGTGTCCTCTGCTCTTGTCACTACCCAGGATGAGGTAGCCTCAGTAAATGTTGCGACTAGAAGTGAATGTGCTAAGAAAAAGCGCAGACGTAAGAAACATAGAGCTCGACAAGTTGAGCTAGCTGAGCCTGTTCCCCTTGTTTGTGATGAGGAACTTGCTCGCTTAGCTGCCATTGATGTTTTCCATAGTCCTTCTCTACCTTCCGTAGGAGTTGGGTCTAGTGCGGCGGAACCTTCGGTTTCTGGGCTTCTTGATGGGCCTGACGAGGATGGGGATGGGGCAGTGGTTGATGGTAGTGCAGGCAGTGACGGGGTTGAGGTTGTGTCTCTCTCTATACCTGATGTGTCTTCTCCCTCTGTTTCGAATGATGTTGTTTCTGATGATGTGTGTGTTGATGTATCTGAAGTAGTTAGTGATGTAGTTTCTGAACCTGTTATTTCTGATGTTGTTGTTGTTCCTAGTGAACATGTGTCTAATGATAGTGTTGATATTGTTGTGCCTGTTCCCACGTCCAGTGGTGGCGTTGAGTCTGTTATTTTGGCTCAAAAGTCTGATGACTCCCTAGCTTCTCTCTGTGAGTTGGGTCGTAAGTTGTTGAACGGGTACTCTTTCAAAGATGGGTTACTTGTGCATTCAGTGTTGGTTGATGATCAGCCAGTTGTAAAGATTGTAGCTCATGTTGCTTTCAGAGAGCGGTTGTTGACTCTCGCCCATGATAAAACTGCCCATGTTGGGGTACGTGGGATGAGAAAACTGCTGGGTAACAAGTTTACTTGGCCTGGCATGCACTGTGACATTCGTGAATTTGTCAAGTCGTGTGATGTGTGTTTAAGAATGAACAATGCGGGGAACAAGAAACCCCCTATGGTTGAACGTAGAATCGTGAGTGTTCCGTTCGAAAGCGTGTGTGTAGACCTGGTGGGTCCTTTACCGAAGGGTAAGCGTGGTTCTAAATACCTCTTTGCGTACGTGTGTCTCGCTAGTCGTTGGCCTGATGCCATCCCTATGCGTACAGCGTCCGCCTCTGAAGCTGCTCAATGTTTTCTCGAGGTGATAAGTCGCACTGGGATTCCCCTTCGTGTGTTGTCAGACCGTGGTACCATCTTCTTGTCTAAGTTAATGACTGAAGTGTGTGACCTGTTGGGAATTGATAAGTTAGCCACTTCTCCGTACCGTCCCCAGTCAAATGGTGTTGTTGAGCGGATGCATGGCAGTTTGAAACCAATGCTTCCAAGGCTGTGGACGCGGGGGTGGATTGGGTTGATTTTCTCCCTCTGGCGTTATTCGCTTTGCGCCAGGTCCCAAATCGTGACCTCGGTTATTCTCCCCACTGTATTGTCTATGGTCGAGATGTGTTAGGCCCTCTGGACGTAGTGTATGAAGGGTGGGTGGAGAGACCTTTTGATCCTGTCGATGTAGATGAATGGCTAGTGTCGTTGAACGACCGGTTGGCAGTCATTTCTGATAGTGTGGCAGCCAATCAGTCAGTGTCCAGTGGTAAGCGGGCTGAGTGTGCTAAAAAGGGTGTGCGTGACAAACCTTTAGAGATTGGGTCCTTAGTGCTCATGAGGATCCCGGGCATCAAGGCTTCCCTACAAGCTGCATGGGAAGGTCCCTATTCTGTTGTCAGTAGGTCATCTGACGTAACTTACAGAGTGTCCAAAGGTGATGACCACCCAGTTAAAGTTGCCCACAGGTGTAACCTGAAGGTGTATACCCCTCGCCCTGCGCTACAAGCCAATGCCATAACTGTTGTTGCTGAAGACTGCGGCATAAATGACTCTCTTTTAGTTAGTAAAACTTCTTTGGATAGTGATGTGTGTACTGGTTATAGAAAGTGTGATCTTGATTCTTTGTTATCTGAGCTGAGTGAGTATTTTAGTACGTCCCCTGGCTTGTCCAAGGTAGGATCGTGTGTCATTATTTTGGAAGATGGAGCTTCTGTTGTCTCCTTGCCCCCAAGGCAGATACCGGTAGGCATTCGTGATGCTGTCAAGTCTGAAATCGACTCCATGCTTGCCGGCGGTATTATAGTTGAATCAGACTTTGATTGGGCTAGTCCCTTGGTTCCTGTTCGGAAGAAAGATGGCGGCGTCCGACTTTGTGTCGACTTTCGTCAGCTGAACGCGGTGACTCCCTTGCGCCGCTATTGGTTACCCTCGTTAGCCGAGATTTTGGACTTAGTTGGTCCTTGTAGTTGTCTCTCAACGCTTGATCTGACTGCTGGGTTTCATCAGATTCCCATGGATGTGAACTCCAGCGAGCTCACAACCTTTGTATGTCCCTTTGGAAGATTTAAATATGTACGTATGCCGTTTGGACTTAAAAATGCTCCGGCGATCTTTCAGTCTGTAGTTGAGAAGGTGTTGGAACCTGTGTCACACTGTAGTAAGAATTATGTGGATGATGTAATCGTGTTTAGTAAGTCGTGGGATGAACATCTTGCCCACCTGAAGTCTGTTATCGAGTGTTTGGGTGATGCTGGTTTTACTATTAAGTTAAAGAAGTGCCACTTTGGCAGGAAGTATTTAGTTTATTTGGGCCATAGGATTGGGTGTGGTTCCCTTTCTGTGCCTGAACATCGGGTGGAGGCTTTGAGATCTTTTGCTCGCCCTGTTACCAAGAAACAACTCAGATCGTTTCTTGGGGCCATATCTTATTATAGGCAGTTTGTTCCCTTGTTTGCCTCTCACTCGAGCCACTTGACTCCGGCAACTTCATTGAGGGCTCCTCTCCGGGTGAGCTGGTCGGAGGACATGGACTCTGCTTTTCGTGAGCTCAAATGTGGTGTATGTGATGCTTGTGTTTTATTTATTCCTGTACGTCATGATGTTTTTGTGTTATATACCGATGCCTCGGGCTCGGGAGTTGGTGGTTGTCTCCACGTATGCAGAGATGGGAAAGAACTTCCCGTGGGTTTCTTCTCGCGCCAACTGAGACCGGCGGAGAAGAATTACTCCGTCACGGAGTTAGAATGCTTGGCTATTGTGGCTTCCCTGAGTCATTTTGAGTTCTACCTCTACGCGAGGGACGTGACTGTCATTACAGATCATCAGCTTTGTTGCTCCCTCGTTTCAGGTTGTCACCTGAATAAACGTTTACTCAGGTTTGCCCTGGCCCTACAGCGGTTCTGTGTGGTGATCAAGTACAGGCCAGGCAAGATCCACAACAACGCGGATGGGATGAGTCGGCAGGCGTGGCCCTGCGATCAATCGAGCTCCGCCCTGGTGGAATCAGATTCGCCCCTGTCGAATCTTAGCGGGGGGAATTGTGGGCGGAGTAATGAACATATTCATTTATAGTAACTCTTTTCTTTATCAACAGCATGTATTATTTTAGTGTTGTGTTATTTATCTTTACTGTATCATCTGCTGAGTGCATGCATGTTGTGTTATTGTCCGGATGTCAATCCGTGAGCATTTTTATTTTTGCGCATGTGTGTCTATGGCTATAAAAGCTTGGGCGCGCCTGTGTATCGGGAGTTCTCTAATAATCTTAGTTTGTGCAAACACTGGGTTAGTAGCCAGCTTGTCGTACTTACCTGAGTGAGGAGGACTCTGGTGGCAGCGTGTCACAGAGTTCGGGCATCTTCTGGTTGTGAGTCCTTTGAGCCGTGACCTACCTTTCTTGTGTATACTTTCCCTGTGCCGGTTGGTGGTTCGAGAGCGAGTGATTCCTCCAGAGCCACCCATTAAACCCACAGTTGTCTTTGTGTCTGTCCCACATATTGGTTTCTAGTCTTATATTTCATGCACTCTATTAAGTATACAACATTTCTACTTGTGCAGTTGGTCTGCTTTGGTGTGGGGAAGGACTTGTGGTTGTGGGATGAGGATACCCTTTGTTTCTTTGACATGACTGGACAGCATTTGCATCCAGCAATGTCACAACACGCCGACTGTCCGTCAAAGTTGGGTGTAGTTGTACTACAGTCCCGCAGTTCTTATCAAAAAACTCATTTCATTGGTTAATCAAATCATGTGACCAATTATAGCGCCGCGCGTGACCAATTATAGCACCGCGCAAGGGCTAGGGCTAGGGCTAGGGGACCAATCAGAAGAATTCTTTGATAACAACTGCGGGATGGCTCTAGTTGTAATGACTATCTCCTGTGTTGTCTCTGGGAGTTTGGGTTGACCTTTGACCTTGGCTCTGACCAGAGTGTTTCCCAGTGTTCTGGTTTTCTTCAGGCTCAGGCAGGGTCTTGGTATATGCCCCTCCTCTGTGGGGTTGGGTCTTATGATGTTCTTTAGTTTTTTTACATCTAGATCTGACCTATACTCAGTCACTAGGAAGGTGTCATAGGGGCACTGTTTCTTCTCTTTCTGTGTAATTATGTTGGGTCTGGTATGGTAATTCACTTGTCTTTGTACGTCTCTGATCAAGTGTGACGGATAGTTTCTGTCTCTGAATATGTCATACATTTTCTTTTGTATTTGTGCATACATCTGTTCGTCTGAGCATGCTCTTAGCAGTCTCGTCATTTCCCCTTTGATTAGGCTTGAGAATGTAGTCTTGGGGTGGGCTGAGGAGTACTGTAAGTACTGAAATTTGTTTGTCTTTTTGAAAATGGTTTTACGACGTCCAGTTTTTGCTCCCTGTCATGTCTGTTTCCTTTGTACAGTGTGATGTCTAGTAAATCTATGCTGTCTTTAGAGTGTTTGTATGTGAATTTGATAGTGTCATGACTGCTGTTGAGGTAGTTCATGAATTTCTCTAGTTCTTGTTCTGTGTCTGGCCACACGCACAGTACGTCGTCAATGTATCTTTTCCATATGATGGGTTTTATGTGGTAGTTACTGAGTAGTCTTTCTTCCAGTTCCGCCATGAATAGATTGGCATATGCAGGGGCCATTTTTGTGCCCATTGCCGTACCTTGTACTTGGTGGTACATGGTATCTGCGAACTGGAAGAAATTTTTGGTCAGTACTATGTTTAACAGGTCTTTCATTGTTTCAGGTGGTATTTCTACCTCCTCCGAGTTCGGGTTGTTCCTGTACAGTCTGTTGAGGACTCCCTCGATTCTGTCTTTGTGTGGAATGTTGAGGTAAAGGGCTTTAACATCTATAGTTGCCAGTATGCAGTTCTGGGGGATGGTGGTGTTTTCTATCAAGTCTATTACATGGTTGGTGTCTTTAATGTACGACTCTATTTTCTTGACATGTGGTTGTAGGTGTAAGTCGACTAGTTGTGAAATTTTCTCTGTTGGTCCTCCACAGCCACTTACTATGGGTCTCACTGCTATAGGGTTCTTGTGAATCTTTTTAAGGAAGTACAGTTGTTGTGTGCGAGGCATTTGTTCCTTCTTGAAGTGTACGTAGTTGTGGGTGGTGCTGTCTATGATTCTAGGGCTAGGGCTGGGGCTGGGGTTAGGGATCGGGCTAGTGGCACGGCTGGCTTCTTTCTTACTAGCCTGTCCGAGGACTGGACTGGCCCCACACCTTCTTTGATTTGCATCTTCTTTTTCGTTATTGCGGCCATAATCAGGTAAGTTTAAGATAGTTATTATTAGTTAGATAGGATTCTTTAATTTAAAATTAGTAGATTAGAAATAGAATTAAGCTTGATAAATAGATAGATGAAAGTTTAAGTAGAAATTACAATAGTCTTGAATGATACACTTGTATATACCGACGTTTCGACAGATTGCTTGTCTTTGTCAAGGTGAGTGAGTGATTTGAGGTGTGTGTGGTGGTTATATATCAAGCTAGAAGTGTTCTGGTTGATTGCCATGAGGAAGGCGCAGTGTCTTGGCGGTTAGAATGCTCGAGCATAGGTGCTAAGCGGCCGTAGACATCTTTGTTGATTGGAATATTAAGTTGCCATGGAAGGGGGTGTGGTCTCGATCTCTGGTGAGTAATTGTATGTATATTAGTTAGATCGCATAGTAGTACGGTGTGGCCTCGTAGTTATTCTTATTCGTATCTGCTGTTCAGGCCTCTAGGGACCACTGTGTCTAGAGTATTAATCCAGTGTCTTTCTCTTGCGTCTAGTTGTTCTGCTGTCGTCTTTTCCAGGATAGAGAGCTTGATGTCTCTTCCAAAGACATGAGAAGGTGAGTTGGTGAAATGTTTATATATAGGTAGATTCTTTTTAGTCTTGAAAGTGGCTCTATGGCCTGATAATCTCTGTGAGAGTGATCTTTTTGTCTGTCCCACGTATTGGTTGCGTTTGTTGCATTTCTTGCATTCTAGTAAATATATTACATTCTGTGTGCTGCAGTTAGCATGCTTGGCAGTGCTGAATGACTTGTGATTGTGACTGGATGTGATTCTGATTTTCCTGGACATGACTGGGCAGCATTTGCAGGCATGGATGCCGCAGCCAGCTGAATGCCCATCCAGGTTAGCAGTCATTGGTATAGTTATAGTGTCAGTAGATTTGGGAGGGTCTGTACAGTCTTTGAGTTTAGCTCTAACTATGTGTTTGCCTATAGATTTGGTCTTTTTTAAACTCAGGCATGGGACAGGTACGTCTTGTTTCTCTTGTTCTATGAGTCTAAGATTAGATCTGATAGTCTTTAAATCTAGATCTGGTGTGTATTCGTGTACAAGGAAAGTATCAAATGGACACGCTTCTTTTTCAGTCTGTGAGAGTGTATTATCTCTAGTACTGTAAGGAACTGTTTGTATGACTCTTTGTATTAGGTTCTTAGGATAACCTCTGTCTATGAATGCATTTTTAAGTTTGTCTATTGTCTTTTCGTACTGCAGATTGTCAGAGCAAGCTCTCAGAAGTCTAGTGAGTTCTCCTTTGATCAGGCTAGTGAATGTCTTTTTTGGATGAGCTGAGGAGTATTGTAAGTATTGAAACTTGTTTGTCTTTTTAAAGAGAGGTTTAATATCTAGTATACCAGTGTCTTTGTATCTATCACCTTTGTATATAGTCAGGTCTAGAAAGTCTACCGTGGTTGTAGATGATTCAAATGTAAATTTAATAGTAGGGTGGGATTCATTAAGGTAGTCTATGAATTTCTTAAGGTCGTCTTGGTCTCCTGGCCATATACAAAACACATCGTCTATGTATCGTTTCCATATAGTGGGTTTTGTAGGATAGTTTTGTAATAAAGTCTCCTCTAGCTCAGCCATAAAGATGTTACCATACGCTGGTGCCATCTTGGTTCCCATTGCTGTGCCTTGTACTTGGTGGTACATTTCCTCAGCAAATTGGAAGTAGTTTTTTGTTAGTACTATGTTCAGTAGGTCTGACATTGTACCTTGTGGGATGGCAACTGTGTCTGAGTTTATGTTTTTAGGGGCTAGGGCTAGGGACATGGAGATTGGGGTCCCTAATTCCCTCATGTTAATTAATTTGTCCCTTATGTTGATATTTTAGGTGTTATGGCTAAATATTTGAGGGTAATTTTTATGGCTATTAGGTTTTATTGATGTTTATGGGTTGTAAATCCACAAACAGGTTTGGTTTATTTCAATTGTGAAGGACCACCCTGATAGCAGGGCTGTACATAAGACTATGCACAGTTATTGAAAGTATGCAGGTCTCTCAACTGCCGTGCAAGTAAAAGAGCAGGAGGGACACTCAGTACACACACAGATTAGATAGCCTAGTCAGCTAGCCAAGCAGATTCACATAGATTCAATTTCAAAAGCAACTATTCAAAAACTATTCAAACATGTGACAGAATGTAATGAATTCTAAAAAACGCACACTAGTGTGCATGTATTAGAAATTAATGTTTGTTATGGTAATGAATAAGTAATGATAAGTTGTATAGTATGACAATCAATGCGTTTGTTTGGTGGACCCAAACATACTGGGGCCGCCAGGGGCAACTATGTCAATATTGTTTGTAAATGAAAGTGTTAATTATTCTCACTTGACTTTTCCTCTTCATTCTTTGCTTGTTCTTCATCCAACTGAAATGGGATGAGTAGGTGAATCGCTCTTTTATAGCTCTTTCGTTTGTAAAGTAGGTCAACAGTTCTCACTAACCCATCTCGACCAGGATAGACTTTAGTTATTCTTCCAAGGGGCCATCTTGCTCCATTAGACAAAGTGATATCTTTGATAAACACGATATCATTTACTTTCACATTGTTTCTTTTCCGAGTCCATTTGCTCCTTGCTTGAAGGGATTGTAGGTAGTTGCCTTTCCATGCGGTTTCCAACTCCTGCACTAGCCTTTGTGTCAACTGCCATCTTCTGAGATATGCTAATTTTGCTGTTGAAGCTACTGGAGTGGGTGGAGCTTTGAGTGGCCTGAACACCAGGAAGTGCCCAGGTGTGAGGACTAACCCTTCTTCTACTTCAACTGAGTCCAATGGTGCCAAGGGCCTAGAATTCAATATTGCTTCGACTTCACTAACCACATTCAGGATTTCATCTAGTCTTAGTGGGTGTGGTTGCACAATCTTCTTTATCTGCCTCTTCATGCTTTTTACCCCAGCCTCCCAAAGCCCGCCAAAGTGTGGAGCTCTGGGAGGACTGAAGTGCCATTTCAGCCCAGTTTCAGATGATACCAAGGATAACTTGTGCTGTGACTTATTCAGCATAGATTGTATCTTGTCTAGTTCAGCCTTTGCCCCGATAAAGTTGCTGCCATTGTCACTGTAGATTGATGCTGGCATCCCTCTTTTGTTAGCAAATCTCCTAAGGGCAGCTATGAAGTCTTCTGTTGAGAGATTTTTACAGACCTCAATGTGAATTGCCCGGGTGCTCATGCAAACAAAAAGACAAAGATAACTCTTGATCAGGACAGGCTTTCTCACTGCTCCCTCCCTAAGAGTGATAGGGCCTGCAAAGTCAATGCCACAGGTTTGAAAGGGTGGAGCTAGCACTGTTCTTGCTGCCGGTAAGTAGCCCAACTGCTGTTGTAATGGAACAGCATTAGTTCTCAGACAGCTAGCACACTGCCTGCTAATCAGCTTCAGTTGTTTCTTAATACCCACAATATAGAACTTGTAACCGATAATGCTGATTAATGCTGACACCCCAGCATGTGAGTGCAGCTTGTGTTGCGTTAGCAACATGAGTCTGGTTAACTTGTTTTTACCAGAAAGGGGAATCAGCTCTCTTTCATTTACTCTTCCCTTCGCAACTAGGGTGTTACTTGAGTGTGAGTCAACTTTTAACTTAGCGTTGGTAGGCTTTAGACTAACCACTAGGCCACCAAGGGAATGACCTTTGGGTAGTAACTTGTTGTTTTCTAATGCCTGGAACACTTCAGGAAAGCTGACCTGCTGCTGCACAGTAATAAGTGCCGCTTCGGCTGCTTTAATGTCATCAGCAGTGAGCACTAATTGGGGTGGCAATACATTTTTCTTCCTGCAACATCTACCAAATCTTAATGCCCATGCAATAACTCTGCACAACTTGATGTAGCTAGAAAATTTGTGCCACACCTCCCAATCCATGTCAAATGGACTTGTTGCTATGGCTACCATGACTGTAGCTTTCATGCCTCGTAAAACCGAGTCAGAATCATGATCAATGTTACCAGGTTGTTTAGGCCACGCTCCACTACTCAACCACTTAGGGCCATGCCACCAGATATGGGACTCGACAAGAGAGTTAGCAGATACTCCTCTGCTGGGCAAATCAGCCGGATTGTCACTTGAATTAACATGTCTCCACTGCACCTCAGGTAGCTTTTCTCTTATTTGAGCTACCCTATTTGAGACAAAAACTTTAAGCTTGAACAAAGGCTTTTCCAACCAACTCAAGACTATCATAGAATCAGTCAATGCATTCACATCTTTTAATGGAATTTTAAGTACCATGGCAACATGAGCAAGTAAATCAGCTGCCATTTTGGCTGCAACCAGTTCCATCTCTGGAAGTGACCTTGTTTTTAGAGGGGACACTCTCGCTTTTGAGCATAGCAGTGAGGTGGCTACAGTTTTATCTTCATGTACAACCCTTATGTAAATTGCTGCCCCGTAAGCCTTAGTGCTGCTGTCAGCAAAGCCATGCAGGGAAACCTCCTTTACAGGTTTGGTATTCAGGCCAATGTACCTATCAATGGAATGTTCCTTAATAGTGATTAATTGTTTGACCCAATCATGCCACGCTTGAGCTAAGTCTAAGGGAATGTCATTGTCCCATGAAACATTTCTCAACCATAGCTCTTGAAGGAGCAACTTTCCCAGAATTACAAATGGTGAAACCAGACCCAGCACATCATACACCTTGGCTACACCCCTGGCCACACCCCTTTTAGTTACTACACCTTCATTCAGTGAGGGAGTGGCTACAAAGAATGAGTCCATCTTGGTGTCCCAGTGCACACCAAGGGTTTTCAGGGCATCACTTTTCATCAGCTCTTTTCTGTCTTCTTTTTCCAGCAGATCTGGTGGAATCTTTTCCAGGACATTATCAGAAGAGGCTCTCCATTTTCTGAGCGTCATTCCACACAGGTTGAGCAGCTGACACAAGGATTCCCTGAGTTTGTCTGCTTCTTCTACTGTGTCCACACTGGCCAGGTAGTCATCCACATAGAAGTTTGCCAGAATAGCTTCACTTGCTTCAGGATACTGTGTTGCATTCAGTTTGGCATGGTGTCGTATGACGCTGGTAGCCACAAATGGAGATGGTCTCACCCCAAATGTCAACCTCTTCATCCTAGCCTGAAGAAGTTCACCATTTTTGGCTCTAATGAACAGCCTGTGGTAGTCTTTGTCCTCATCTTGGAGCCACACCTCCCTATACATCTTGGATATATCAGCCGCTATTGCTACAGGTTTAACTCTAAATTTCAACAGAATATCCAAAATAAGAGGGTATAGATTAGGACCAACCAAGTATATGTCATTGAGTGCCTTGCCATTGCTACTTTTGGCCGAGGCATCAAATACCGGCCTTACTTTAGTAGAGGTAGAACTAGTTTTTACCACTCCTTTGACTGGAAGGTAGTATTTGGCATTCTTCTCTTTATTGTCAGAAACCACCTCAGCATGACCCATCTCCAGATAACCTGCCATCTCAGCATTGAAAGACTCCAGCTGTCCCATTCTCAGCATTCTCCTCTCATTGGAAAGAAACCTTGATTTGGCCATCTTCTCAGAGGAACCTAACTGGGGAGGATCAGAAACTTTAGGCAATTGACATGAGTACCTACCATCTGACTCCTGTCTGATTGTGTCTTCAAATTGTGCGACTGCTGACTTCTCTTCATCCGTCATTGATGATGCTGTTGGCACCTGCTCTAGCTCGTACATTGCATTGAAAAGCTTGATGTCTTCACTGATCTCGACTTTCATTGTTGTGACTTCACCACTTTGCTGTTTTGATGGTCCTGACACAGTCCAGCCAAAGATAGTATTCACCGCTGTCATCCTTGCTTCGGCAGAGAACCTTCTGTCACCATCCACCCACACCAGAGGCAGGTCGTTCGTCCCGATGATGAGATCGATTTGCCCACCAAACTCAGGATCTGCTAATGGAAGTCCTTCGAGTAGTTCATGTTTGGCAACTTGTCCTGGATTCTCTGGAGGAGAAGCAGCAGGTAGAGTAGGTGCAATTGCCACACCTATTGGAATGTCCACTTCTGAAGGTTGAACGGTAGAAAGAGTCACAGTGGTCCAATGTTTGAGTTTGCTCTCAGACACTGTACCTCTCATTATCAAGTCAATGGGCTGTCTTTGAGGCTGTAGGAAGCTCGTCACCTTTTCTGACATGATGGAATGGGTAGCACAGCTGTCCATTGCTGCCCTTGCTGTTAGCTTCCTACCCTGGTGACGAACTGTCACTAAGGCAGTGTGAATGAAGCCACATCCCAAAGTTGGCTCAGCTGCCTTTTCTTCTGGAGGCTTGTTGCTGGTATCTGATTTGCCTGCTGAAACCAAATCTGTTGCTGAGGGCTTCTTGTCTTCATCCTTGTGAAGTAGGATGTTGTGTTTCTCTCCACAGACTCTACACAAGTATCTTGAGGTGCAATCAGCGACTTGATGGGAAGGGTGGAGGCAGTTGCTGCACATCTTATATTTACTAACAACACTCCACTTTTGCGCAGTGGTGCTTTCCTTGAACTTCTTACACCGGTGGAGAGGATGTACTGTCTCCTTGCAGACTACGCACATCTTCTTGATGAGTTTCTCTTCCTTCTTGGGAGAGTCAGGTTGTTTCTTTGCTCCTTGGGCAGCTGGTTGTAAGGCAGCTGCTTGTGGAGTTGGTACGGTGCTGAACTTCTGGTATGACTTGTAATTGCCAGTACTTCTTGTTTTCCTTGGCAAGTTGTGAGCCAAAGGAGTGACGAAGTCAACCAGTTTCTTGAGAGAAGGAAGCTCGTCTTCTGATCCTAGATGTTTGGACCACTCTGTTTGCAGTTCAGTGTCGAAATCCTTCACTACCAGAGCTACTGCAAAAAGATCAATGTTTTTACCTCCCATCTTGTCCATGTCTGTCAGCACACGTTTTGCCCTGTCCAGTATCATCCTCATAGATTCCCTGGAGCAGTCATATCTCTCCTTTTTTACCAGTTCTTCTACCAGGTAAGGATAGATAATGGTCTTCCTCCCATATGTGAGCTTCAGTTGCTCAAGAGCTTCATCATAGCCTCCACAACAGGCATTAAGAACCAGTTTCTTCGACTCCGCATCTTCCATCGCATCCGCTAGAATGCTGATCTTGTCAGCTTCAGGGTAGAAGTCCTTGTGGAGCTCCATAATCGCCTCAAAGCGCTCACAGAAATGGTGAAATTCCTTCGGATTTCCGTTGAAGGTAGGCGGCTTGATTTGGTAAGGTGGAGGCATAGACCTAGGTGCTGTTGGCTTTGGTACTGGTGCTGCTTCCTTGGATGGTGCTGGTGTAGCAAACAACTTCACACTCAGCTGCTCCAACATTGTCTGTGCTTTCTTCAGCTGCCCTCCAATGTATGGGTGGGCTGCATATGGGGAGAGATCTTTGACCAGTGTTCTGAGCTCTTGTTTCAGCCTATTGCCATCAGTAACAAAGGTTGGAGACTCAATGGCACTCTCTCTTAGCCATGATGCAGCATCCCTTTGCACGTCAAGGTCTGCCAGATAGAGGTTGCTAAGCACTAGACCTTCCTCCAGCTTTTCCAGCTCTCCATCGTAGGTTGCTTCCACTGCTTCTTGTCCGTCTTCTTCTCCATGGATCTCATCTTCTGATTTCCTTTCCGTTCTCATTTGATCGATCAGAGCTTGGTGGGCTAGCTGATGTGCTTCCATGTCAGCTTTGACCACTTCAATCTTAGCCCCAAGTTCACGTGGCTTGATTGCTGCCAAGTTGTCACTACAGAACTTTAAGGCATTCTTTATTGCCTTTGTTGTTTTCGTCCGGCAGATTGACCTTTTATTCTTGAGCTTTGCAATTTCCGCCATCTTGTCTTCTTTACTTCCTTTGTTTGTTGTCCAAGAGTTAGAGAGTTTTGGATTGACAGAGATCCCTCACGAAAGGAGCTCTCCTTCTTGAGGAAGTTTGTTTCTTCTTTCGCCTTCGATAATTCAAACTTAAACACTGATTCACTTCTCACCTTCCAGTTACCTAATCCGGCTCGAAGGACCAATGTTTGTGGGTTGTAAATCCACAAACAGGTTTGGTTTATTTCAATTGTGAAGGACCACCCTGATAGCAGGGCTGTACATAAGACTATGCACAGTTATTGAAAGTATGCAGGTCTCTCAACTGCCGTGCAAGTAAAAGAGCAGGAGGGACACTCAGTACACACACAGATTAGATAGCCTAGTCAGCTAGCCAAGCAGATTCACATAGATTCAATTTCAAAAGCAACTATTCAAAACTATACATACATGTGACAGAATGGAATGAATTCTAAAAAACGCACACTAGTGTGCATGTATTAGAAATTAATGTTTGTTATGGTAATGAATAAGTAATGATAAGTTGTATAGCATAACAATCAATGCGTTTGTTTGGTGAACCCAAACATATATAATGATATCTTTAGGTACATGACCCGTGAAATAACTCACAATATTTCAAGTTGTTATTTCACCTGTACTGCTCAAGCTCATTACCCTAGTAGTTGTAGCAACCAGCCAAACTAGCCACTTTCTCCTGATTTTTAAGGCTACCTTCCTCCATGTAGCCTACTCAACCTGGTTAGAGCAGCTGCTAAAATATCAGCTGGGGGTGTGGGGAGCCCCTATAACCAACTTTATCCAGTGAGTTACCAATCCTAGTACTAACTACAGTAGTGAAGATATCTAGTGAGGAATAAACCACTTATTACACTCATCAGAGTAATATGGCTAGATATTTCACTCTTAGGCTTTATTTTCACTCGTCTCTGGCTCATGAAAATAAATTAGCCTGCTCGTGAAAATAAATTAGCCTGCTTGTGAAATATTTCACTATATCACACTCTGACTCATGTAATAAGTACTATAATAATATATATATAATATAATTATATTATATATACCAAAATCTCAATTGAGACTCATTAGTGAGAGTCTTGCTTCACTCACCCAATAAGTTGCAATAGTTTTTCTGTTCATGTATCAATATAGCTCAAGCAATTAAAATGAACATCTCCAAAATCAGAGCGTGACAGACATATAGAGAAACAGACAGACAGGAGGACTACTATAACCCTCTCACGCATGTGTGTTAAAGGTTAATTAGTGAAGTTCATTGGATGCCAGCTGTCTGGTAAAGTTCAGAAATTGAACAGTTCTTTATCATTCAAGCTAGTACATGAGGGACTGAGATACTCTCATGGACTCTAAAAATTCTCAGATTAAACTTGAACGATAATAGCCCCATTTGATGGAGCTCAGTAGACAATTTGAGTGCCCAAGCTTTATTATCTCATACCCTAATTGTTTTTGAACGAAAGCACATGAACAAGTGAGTGCACGCACTCCTGTGGGGAGAAGGACCAGGATGCCAACTTAACAAGGCGCACGCGTAATACACCAGACGCAGCCGATGGCCCGCAAGAGCTTTCAGCCTTGCCCGATGCACGCAAAAGAGCGCTACCGCCAGCAAGATGTCTTTTACTGTTTGTCAGAGGTTAGCAACATCATAATCATAAAGTAGTACAACTTATAAAGGATGAATGTGTGATAGACAAGAGTGGTTTGATCCATGAATATCATTATTACACATTGTGAGGTAAAGGGTGAACTTGAGTTCGTAATAGCATTGTTCTTATAACTCTGCAGTTGGTCTGGAGTCCCAGACATCCTCCCGGGGGGCCGGAGTGGATGGGGCGTCTGTAGAGTGTTGTCCATCATCAGAGACGAAAGGAATCGTTCTGTTTGCTGCTCTAGTGTAAGTCTGTCCCCTGCATCTGAGCTGTACTGTTCTCACTTGTCCATCTGTCCCAGGAAAGATTTTCGTGATCACTGCCAGAGGCCATTCTCTGACTCTCAGCGTTTCGTCTTTAAGAAAGACTACTTCCCCTACTGACAGGCTTCGAGTTGGTCTTGTCCACTTGGCTCTTTGGGCACAGGAGGCTAGATAAGTTTGTAGCCATTGTTCCCAGAACTCTGCTGTTAGTCTTGAGACGAGATTCCATCTTCTTAAGCTCGAGATTTTGCCTGAGGGTGGCTGAGAAGTAGGTGCTGCCCGGAGCGGTCGTCCAACAAGGAAGTGACCAGCCGTCAGGAAGCCTTCCTCTTCTATGTCTCCTGACTTCAGTGGTACCAGTGGTCTGGAGTTAAGGACAGCTTCGATTTCAGTGAGCAGTGTATAAAGCTCGTCAAAGCGTAGTGGGTGAGGCTTGATATTCTTTCTTAACAGAGTCTTCATCGATTTGACTGCTGCTTCCCAGAGTCCACCGAAATGTGGAGCTCTGGGTGGTATGTGGTGCCATTCGATTCCGTGAGAGGAGGCAAAACTTGTGATCCCATCTCGAACTTCTCTTGATTCTATGAGTCTCTGAAGTTCGCGGATTTCCTCCCGGGCGCCAACGAAGTTTGTGCCGTTGTCTGAAAACATGGCCGAGGGGCAACCTCTTCTGGCCACGAACCTCTTGAATGTGGCCAAGAAGTCCTCGGTGGAGAGAGAGGCACACAGTTCCAGATGGATAGCTTTGGTAGCTAAGCACACAAACACAGACACATAAGTTTTGAGCAAGACTGGCTTACGGGTGTATCCTTGCTTGATGAGTAGAGGTCCAGCGAAGTCCACTCCAGTCTTGTCGAAGGGAGGGGCTGGAGTAGTCCTCGAAGCGGGCAGCAAACCCATCTGACAAGACAAGGGCTTGGCATACGCCCGCTGGCATTGTGGGCAAGTCCGGCTGATCTTCTTGAGCAGGTTGTGAAGACCAGGGATGACATACGAAGAACCCAGAATAGAAGTCAAGGCGGTAGGTCCGGCATGACTGTATGTACGATGTAGTGTCGAGACTAGTAGCTTAGTGAACGGGCACTTGGAAGAGAGAGGTATCAGTAGCTTGGGTTGAGAAGTATCCTTGGAGTCTCTAACTCTGCTGGAGACCAGTAAGTGACCGGTGTCTGCTAACTGGAGCAGGTAACGTCGAAGAGGATGTCCCTTGGGAATCTGCTTCTTATCCTTGATTGCAGAGAAGACTTCAGGAAACGATTCTCGTTGAGAGAGGCGAAAGAGTACAGATTTCATCTTGAGAACTTCAGTTGAGGAGATTGTTTTGGAGTTGCTTTTGTCAGTGGATCCACGTCTGGCATTGTTGCAAAAGCGAAAAATCCAGGCCAATACTCTTGTCAACTTGTGGAATGATGAGCATCTGTTCCACAAATCTACTGCAAAGGCTTTTCTGACATTGTTTTCTGCTGTCAACTTGGGTTGGATCAGCAGACATGGAACTTCTAGCTTGACGGTGTTGTTCTTAGCAAACTTGGAGCTAGGCCATTGCTGGGGTGAGAGTTTGAGCCACGGGGGTCCTTTCCACCACAGCTGGGAGAGAATAAGATCCTTGGCATGGAGACCTCTACTGGCTAAGTCCGCCGGGTTATCGTGGGTGCTGACATGTCTCCAGTGGCTGTGAGGCAGAAGAGTTGAGATGGCATGCACTCTGTTAGCCACAAAGCGCTCTAAGGTCAATGGATCCTTGGCGAGCCAGTGAAGGACAATCTCGCTGTCAGACCATGCGTATAGTCCAGAGGTTGAAATGTCCAAGACGTCGGCGGTCTTGACAATTAACTTGGTCAGCAGATGAGCTGCTAGGAGCTCGGCTTTGGGAATCGTGACTGGTTTCAGCGGAAGAACTCTGGCCTTAGCAACTACCAAAGTAACCGTGGTGAGGTTATCAGAGTGAACTCTCCTGAGGTAGACTACAGCGCCATAGGCTACGGAAGAGGCATCCGAAAAACCGTGGAGGGCTTGGTAGATTACAGGATTGTCTACGTCTGAAAACCGTCTGGGAATGCTGAAATTGGTGATAGATGGAAGGTTGTCTAACCATAGGTTCCATCTATCTTGATGTTCTTGAGGTACTACTTCGTCCCAAGAGAGTGACAACTGCCAAAGGTCTTGCAAAAGAATCCTGGCTATGATGACTGCTGGAGCAAATAGACCTAGGACATCGAAGACTGAGGCAGTGCCGGAGGCGATGATGCGCTTGGTGATGGGTTCTTGATGTGGAAGTCGAACTGGAGTCGAAACGTGCAGGGTGTCCGTCTGTACGTCCCAATGAACTCCTAAAGCTTTGGGAGCTTGATTTGGAGCTTGGAGTGACAGAGGACAAGCTTCCCTTAGGTCTTCTGGAATTTGTTTGAGAAGATCAGTGGAGTTGGATCTCCACTTCCTGAGGCTCATACCTGCTTCTTGAAGCAGGCCGCAGAGTTGGACTCGTAGGGCGTGTGCTGAATCCACCGAGTCGGCTCCTGAAAGATAGTCGTCCACGTAAAAGTCTTTGAGAATCGCTTGAGCTGCTTTTGGGTGAGAACTTTCCGCGGACTTAGCTAAGGTACGTAGTACTTGAGTAGCAAGGTACGGTGACGGCTTCACTCCGAAGGTTAGTCTCAGCATCCTGCAGTCAGCTAGAGAACCATCTTCCTGTCGAAGAATGAAGCGGTGTAGGTTCCTTTCCGAGGAGTCGAGCATGACTTCACGGAACATTTTAGAAATGTCAGCAGACATTCCGATCTTGAAACGTCTGAAGCGTATGATGACATCTGGCAAAGGCGGGTATAGGTTGGGTCCTGTGAGCAGAGTGTCATTAAGGGAAAAACCAGATGTAGTCTTGGCAGAGGCGTCGAAGACAGGTCTGATCTTGGTGGTTGTGGAGGTCTCCTTGAAGACTCCATGAACCGGCAAATAGTAGTGTGGTTTGAGCCTTAGCTCATTCCATGGAATCACTTCAGCATGTCCTAAAGAGACGTACTCTCTCAATTCCTTGTTGAAGGCGTCCAGTTTCCCCTTTGTCTTGAGGGACTTCTCATTTGAGATGAGGCGTTTGAAGGCTTGAGGTCTGGAGTCACCGAGTGGCGGAGGTTGCTTGGGTCTGGGCAAGACGACTGCGAATCGACCCTCGATCCTGGAGTGTGTCTTCTCAAAGTCTCGTATGACTTCGTCCGCTTCTGGTGAAAGGTTGGGTGCTTCTGGAACTTGATCCAGCTGCCATAGTTTCGCAAGATCCTCCTGAAGGTCGTCTGGAGCGGCTGTGGTCATAAAGGCGAGTGGTTCTTCGTCACTGGAGAGAGGTCCGGCGATGCTCCATCCAAAAGGGGTATTGATTATTTTGAGACCATCGAACTTGAGTGAACCTTCATAGATACAGCTATCCAAGTCCATGTTGCCGATGTAGAGGTCGATAGGACCGCCTAGTTCTGGATCAGCAAGTGGTAGACTCTTGAGTGAGGGTAGTTTGAGAATGTGATCCTTGTGAGAAGGAGACTTGATGGGTTTCATCTTCGGCACGACGGAGAAGACGATCGGCTTGGAGACAAAGGACATATCTTCTGAGTACAATTGAGTTGATACACAAAACTTGCTGTGTCCTTCGCTGAAACTTCCTCCCAGAGACATTCGCTGTGGATTGCGAGGGAGTTTGAGAGTGGAGGCTAATGATTCCGACATCATGGAGACGCCTGCTCCACTGTCAAGAACAGCTCTAGCTCTGGCTTTCCTTCCACCGTGGTGGAGAGAGACAACTATGGTGTTGGGGAATGAAGGCTTGGCCTGTGGGATGGACGAGTCCACATCGGTTGTGGAGGCGGCGATGGATCTGGAGTCTACAGATGTCTCGTCGGGCTTGTCCTTATGTAGTAGTGAGTGGTGCTTTAGGTGACAAGTCTTGCATGTGAACTTGGATGGACACGACTTGCAACCATGACCTTCTGCAAGACAGTTGATGCAGAGACGTTTTTCCCTGATCACTTTGTTGCGCTTGTCGACGTCGTAGCCGATGAAGGTCGGGCAACGGAGGAGACTGTGACGTTCCTCGCATATGCTGCATTTGAAGGCAGGCTTGGGTCTTGGTGACTTTGAAGGCTGAGGTATAGTGTAGGTAGGACGAGCGACCTGAGGAGGTGCTGTAGAGACAGACATCGGTGGGTCTGAGGCTGAGGTTTGGAGTAATCTGGCGGAGATGTACTTTCTCAACTCATCCATGCTTGGCTTGATGCCGTTGTGGACCACATGCTGATCCCACTCCGCTTTCAGCTTGGGAGTAAACATCATGGTAGCCGAGTACATAAGGTAGCTGGAAAGAGAGTCGCCCACATAGTGTTTAAGGGCGTCCGCGCCCTTGAAGAACTGTTGAACGAGACGTTGAAGTCCAGCGTAGTCAGAAGTGAAGAAGTCGGGCTTCGACACTTGCTTGATAAGAATCGGCACGATCGTCTGAGGTCGACCGAAACGTTGACATAGTAGTTCCATTAGCTCATCGAGAGAGGCTTCCTCTGGTGCGTTAGTTACCTCCATCTTGGCCTCTGGTGAGATGAGAGACTCTACAAGCAGGCACCTTTTGTCCAGCTCACTAAAACCGCCGGCTCTGGTCCGGATGGCTGTGGTGAATAAGTTGCTGAAGTGGCGCCATTGCAGGGGATCTCCATCAAACTTTGGTAGTTGAACGTTAATAGGAGCGGCCTTGGGCCTTGAGATGGATTCAGTAGTCGTGGTGGGTGCAACCGATGGTGTGGGTTCCTTCGAAAGAGCCTTTTCTAACTCCAAGTTGAGGTTGGTGATGGCTTCTCTCAAAGTCTTGATGATCGAGGGGATGGCTTCGTCGTCGGAGTAGCCGTGAGATTGATGACTGAAATCTTTGACTCCTTTCCTGAACTCGGCGAATGCTTTGATGAAGTGAGGCTTGCTGGGCTCTTTCAGCGCTTGTAGAGCTTCAAGGTCCGACAGCAAGTCCATCCCTGCACCCCATAGTTCGGTCTTGGTGAAGAGATCACCTAGGGTTTCTATCAGTTCGGAATGGATTGCTTCATGTTTGTCGCGTTCGGTTTGTTCGACTCGAAGGAGGTCATCGTCGACGGCGGCGAGGTCTTCCATCTGATCATGTAGAGCTTCATGAGCTTCTATTTCCCTTTCCAGAGTTTTCTTCAAGCGGTTGAGTTCCGAGAGGCGTATGTCACTGTATCTTTTCTCAGCCACCTCGTTTATGGCGTGTTGAATTCGAGTGACTTGTCCTCGTCGGTGTGCTCTCTTGCGTCGAAGTCGCTCATACTGAAGACTGTTTTCCTCATTCATGTCGATGGATGAATCGAGAAGAAAGGCGAGTAGCTGCAGTAGGTCGAAAAAGGGATGGAGAAGTAGCTCGTGTAAAATCCGTTGAGATGTTAATTGGTGTTTGAAGTTGTAGCACAAGGTTGTTGTTGACAGCAAAAGCAGGGCTGCAGGTTGTTTTTAAGCGATACTTTCTTGATGGAGTAGTTCCGGAGAAGACGGTTCTTTGGTAGCTTCAGTCGTGTGGGCTGACGTTCAACGTGATGAAGTCGAGGTTCCACAATGGAAGGAAGGACCTTAGATTCGTCGTGGCGTTAGTAGTGTAGGTCGATGATCCGGCTCGAAGGACCATGAACGAAAGCACATGAACAAGTGAGTGCACGCACTCCCGTGGGGAGAAGGACCAGGATGCCAACTTAACAAGGCGCACGCGTAATACACCAGACGCAGCCGATGGCCCGCAAGAGCTTTCAGCCTTGCCCGATGCACGCAAAAGAGCGCTACCGCCAGCAAGATGTCGTTTACTGTTTGTCAGAGGTTAGCAACATCATAATCATAAAGTAGTACAACTTATAAAGGATGAATGTGTGATAGACAAGAGTGGTTTGATCCATGAATATCATTATTACACATTGTGAGGTAAAGGGTGAACTTGAGTTCGTAATAGCATTGTTCTTATAACTCTGCAGTTGGTCTGGAGTCCCAGACAGTTTTAACTTATTGCCAAAGGGATACCAACATTGTATAATATATATATATATATATATATATATATATATATATATATATATATTTATTGCAGCTTTGATATTTTTACTTGAATATTTCCGCATCACGCGAGCGTTCTGTATTCTCCCATATTGTACGGTTTATATTGTACGCTCCTTGTAGCGCGCGCATAGCGAGTAAAATCAATGAAAATTGTATTGTAACCGGTTGAGAAAAATTTCAAAGAAGCAATAAATCACTTATCACACTCGTCGTACAATATGGGAATGATATTTTACTCTCACGCCACATTTTCACTCGCCTTTGGCTCGTGAAAATATTTTGCGTGCTCGTAAAATATTTTCCCATATTATATATAATACTTATAGCACGAGTCAGAGTACAATATGGGAAAATATTTTACGAGCACGCAAAATATTTTCACGAGCCAAAGGCGAGTGAAAATGTGGCGTGAGAGTAAAATATCATTCCCATATTGTACGACGAGGGTGATAAGTGATTTATTGCTTCTTTGAAATTTTTCTCAACCGGTTACAATACAATTTTCATTGATTTTACTCGCTACGCGCGCGCTACAAGGAGCGTACAATATAAACCGTACAATATGGGAGAATACAGAACGCTCGCGTGATGCGGAAATATTCAAGTAAAAATATCAAAGCTGCAATAAATATATATATTATATATGACTCTTATAGTGACAACCTTGACAAAAATGTTGAAATATCATGTTACATTAAAATTAATATGGTTATTATTTGCGTAGCTACAATAAACGGAATACTGCTTTAATTGTTTACTCAGCTTAGAGAGGGAATCATTACTACAGTACTATGTATATAGTTTCTTCACAGTATTTATAGCTTTTTTTGTTGTTGTTGTTTACATTTTTTATTTATTCATTTACTCAGTCATCGTTGCTCTCTTTGTGGAGAGGATTTGAACCGGCAATGGATTGATCCTGACCCAGTCCTCCATCCAACGATATACCACATGAAATCACTTCTTCAATGGCTTGTACAAACCAACAGAAGACCAGAGGTTAGTATCAATACAGGGATATTTTAATATGAAGCTACTTTACTCAATGTGCTGACAGGTATTTTGTGATTTTCATGGACATTCAAGGAGAAAAAATGTCTTCATGTTTGGATGCAAAACTGAATTTGGTCATGGAATGGAACAGGTTAGAAATTAATCAAAGCGAATTGAGTTATTGTTGTTGTTTTTGTTGTTTTTTACTTGGCTTTTCAGAGTGTTCCAATGGTGATGGACAAATTAGCATCATTTTTCAGCTACAGAAATTGTAGTTTTGCAGTGGAAAAATCTAAAGAAGCTACAGCCAGGGTAGTGGTTTGGCGTGAGCTTGGCGTGGTTAGAAGCTACACTATGGAGAGTACCTATTGTGGAGCAGATCAAGGGCAAAATAGGGTATACAATAGCACTGTTATGATTTCACTTACATACTTTACTTACATATACTTACATACTTTACTTGTACCACCATGGTATGTTCAGATTGTCCAATCAGAATGCTCAATTATGCTGTGAATATGTTTCATACCCACCTCCTAGGAGGTGAATAAGTAAACCATCCAATCAGAATTAGTTTTTAGTTTTTGTGTGTTTCCTATAGCCTAGAGCCATGGTAAGTCAGTTGCACCACTCCACACCCGCTGTGAATATATCCCATATCTAATCATATTCATGATCCTTCCCTAACCACTACAATCTGTACCATGTCATCTCATATTATGCATTGTAACGTGTCAGCTTATGGTGGGCTCTTCAGTCAGTATGGGTTTACACTATCCTCGGGCCTTCAGCCCTCGAGTGTGTAAACCACACTAACCTCCATGTTGTGGTGTAACCTATACTTACGTAGTACTACACTCACTACTCAACTTTCTACTTACACTTTCTTACTCTTTTGAATTGCTGTAGGGAAGACAAATAAACATTCAAGACTTAGAAGAAGTTGGTGTTAACTTTTGCAAAAGTCTGCTGCATCTAGATGATCATTCAGACATTCCTTATGGGCAGACATTGTTACAATCAAAAAGTGAAGACACTCTTTCTTCTCATTCAGATTCCAGGTAGCTAACCTATTTAGATTATGTTATTAGATATTAGAACAAGTTTATTATTGCTTGTTGTTGTTTCTATGCAGCTCAAATAAATTCATGTCAGGTGATGAAGATTCATCAGGCAGTGGTTCTGAGGACCAATAAACAGATATAATCATACACTATTTTTTGATGACATTCATGCATAAGCTGCTAGCTATTTCAGAATTTTCACCAACAAATTGGGCCACCAGTGCCACGCTCAGTAGTAGAGCATAGAGTGGTTATCAGGCTCATGATTCATATCCTTAATAAGTCATCTTGCCAGGCAATGAGTAAGAGTAGTACTATAAAGCGAAGAGGTCCACTACGAATCAACTGTAATGGTTAATTATGAGCCTAAAAATCCTCCCCGTTTTAGTGGGGGCGGAGAGACCTTCATTTTCAGTTGGGGGTGGTAGACGAACATCAAGATCAAGAAGTCATGCAGTCCTTCACAGAAAATGAGCCACTACTTAAAAGGCGAGCGAAGTTGGGATGGAATTTGTACAGACATTACCGAGTGCGTTATTGCGTCAACTCCAAGGCTGCACTAGCAATTTTGATGTGGACTTTCACAACATCACTAATGTATACGATGATATTTAATCCCGATAACTACGCTCAATTTGAATTTCATTGGTCCAGGGGACTCCTCTACGTCTTTATCTACGGCGCTGTTGCTGCCGTCTATTGCTTATTTCCAATAGCGGGGCATTTAGCAGACAACTATTATAGTAGGTTCAAAGTGTTAAAATGCAGTTTGTACTTGCTTTTCCCAACTCCCTCATTATGCGTTCTGATTTTTGGAACGTTGTCCCTATTAATCTTTAATGACTACGCTACTCTGATCCCAGCTCTCGTTGTGCCACTGCTGCCTTTGATAATTCTTGCATCACTCAGCTTAGTGGGATTCAATGCCAACGCTGTTCAGTTTGGGATGGACCAGCTTTATGACTCACCTGCAGATGACCAAAGTATATTCATACACTGGTATGCATGGGCACAGTACGGTGCAACTCTATTGACTCAATTTGCATGGAACTTATTCTTGTTGTCTAAAAACCCCTTGTATTCAAATGAAAATGTGAGATCAGAACAATATTATGGCTCAGGATTCGCTTTAATAATTGTAATAGTTGTGATCTTTACTGTGCTTTTAAAATACTCCGTGGATATTATTCGCCATAAGCAAAATTGGTTTCTTGTAGAGCCTTGTAGGGTCAATCCATATAAACTAGTTTATAAAGTGTCTCAGTTTGCTCATCGCCATAAAGTCCCATTGCGTCGTAGTGCCTTCACCTTTTGTGAAGATGACTTGCCCACAGGATTAGATTTAGGGAAGAAAAAGTATGGTGGACCCTTCACAACTGAAGAAGTAGAAGATGTCAAAGTTTTTTATGGAATTATTCGGATACTATTCTCTCTTGGTCCTATATTCTTTCTAAATATAGCTGCAGACACTGCTCTTAATCAGCTGTCTTTATATGGTGGTGTTGTACAGAATTATAATGAAACCCAGGTACGAAAACACAATATGGCCGAAGTTTTATTCATAGAAAATGATCTTATTTCTCCTCTCATTGGCACCATCAGTATTCCTATCTACCTCTTTCTTCTTCGACCTCCATGCTACAACTATATTCCAGGGATACTGAAGCGAATTGGAATTGGAATACTGCTGCTGGTAATCTCACTGATGAGCACTCTGGTGATGGACATAATTTTCATCAAAGATAGTATGTTTGATGTATTTAGTGAAGCTCTTCCCACAATGTCCAATGAAGCTTCATATAAAATTCCTGCAAATCTATTTCTTATTCAGTGAATTCTTTCATCTATTTCAGATATCCTTATCAACATCGCTATACTTGAGCTCATCTGTTCTCAAAGTCCCCATTCAATGAAAGGTTTGCTCATTGGTCTGTCGTATGCCATCAAAGGTCTCTTCAAGACTCTTGCCACTGCAATAATGCTGCCATTTGCGCTGAAAAACATAAACTTAAATGTACCATTCTTAACAAGTGGAGATATATATTACTTCATCAATGTGATAGTTGGTATGGTGGCCATGGTATCCTACACGTACATGGCTAAAAGGTACAAATACAGGAAAAGAGATGAACCATCAAAAATTTATTTTTATGCTGAGAACTATTATTCTAAAAATGCAGTCAAAGAGTCAAATTTTATGTAATCAGCTCATGACTTTATGAGTTAAATAAGAGCCTCTAAACTTTCAATTTCACGTACAGAAAATTTGGAAGGTATCACCATAATGAACCAATATTCGGGGCGTGTCTCAAACCAAGAATACGCAGTCACAGAGCCGTGTATATAGCTAGTCTAGCCAGACCCTTTTCCTAGGTAAAGGGTCCTGGCTACGCAAGCCGTGTAGTGCAGCAGCGGTTAGAGCATAGAGGTACAGTTAGGAAAATGTTGAAAGAATTGATGGAGACTTGTTTATCTAAAGAGGATGCATCTACTGCGAAAAATGCTTTTTGCAGGAATACTAGTTGTCGCTGAATGTAGCCTCCCTAGTATCATTTTTACCATGGCTGATGACCTCGGCTACGGAGATGTAGTCTGGCGTAGCCAGACCCTTTACCCACTGATCGCTGCGCGGAGGGAAAGGGTCTGGAATCATGCAATACAGCGAGTTGTTCCTATCCGTTACAAAATTTCAGTAATGATGAATATCATTAATGACGCTTTGTGCCGTATAATGACGTTATATGACGCAATAATGGCTATTTCGCTCAGAGAAGCTGCCAATGAAGCTGTTGCGAGGCTCGGCTATGATAGAGGGATGAAGGAGGAACAATTGGAAATTACGACTAAGTTTTTATCTGGAAGAGATGTTTTTGCTATTTTACCTACAGGTTTTGGTAAGAGCCTGTGCTATGCTTGCCTTCCTCTTGCTTTTTTTCTTTCTTTTTTTCCACAATGTGTATATGTCAATGGACTTCTCAGAAAACAGCAACCTCCTCCCAGCCTTCCATTTCAAAACATCACGGCCACAACCACGGCACTGCTGTTCGGAAGCCATATTGCTAACTATACGCGTAAGATGACGTAACCGGACATACACTTGACGAAGTCTCATTACATCCTGTTGGAACAACTCGCTGTATTGCATGATTCCAGACCCTTTCCCTCCGCGCAGCGATCAGTGGGTAAAGGGTCTGGCTACGCCAGACTAATCCAACATTCTTTCGACCTAGCTAGATATATTGACTAATCAAAGGCATTCAATTTATAGTACTTAGCAGTCTATTTATTTTAAACAAGTTATTTATTACAATGTGTATACAGGTAGGAATCACAATAGATATTGCATTTGGGGGGCTAATACTGGGAGCTGGCAAGGAGATTTTGTTAAGCCCGAAAAAATGCCTCTCCCTACTGAAATTACAATAGCTGACATCCTCAAGAAAAATGGATATTGCACTGCTATATATGGTAAATGGCACCTGGGAGACCTTAAAGCTCAGAAAGGTGGCAACAAGAAATGACCAGTCTCTCATCCTGGAATGCACGGCTTTGACCATTGGCTGGTTACTCTGAGATCTGCCCCAACTACAAATCTTAACTGTGATTGCTACAATAAAACTAAAGCTATGTGTCCTCCTGGCCATTATACAATAGAGCCTCCATGCAACAACTATTATAATATTACCGGTGACAAAGGAGATTTGAATCCACTAGGCTATCCTGTGAGTGGAGATGATTCTCACTTTATTCTGGAAAAATTTGAAGCTTTTCTGGAAGTCACTGACAAAAAATCAGCCTTTCTTTGTATATCTTCCATTCCATGCTGTACATAATCGATACATTGCTTCAATGGGATACATAGAACAGTATGCTGACAGTCCTAAGAATTATTCAATGAATCAAATAGACTACTCCAGGGGTGACAGCTGGATTTCGAGGAAGAAAAAGAAGCCTCTACGAAGGGGGTATTCGCCTTCCTGGACTGATTGAGTGGCCACAAATGATTAAAAAGAACCGCAAATCTGATTTCCCAGTGATGCCCAGCAACCTTCTTCCGACAGTGTGTGACATGGTCAATGTTTCAGTCCCTAGCGACCGACCCATTGACGGAGTTTCAATATTGCCTTTCATTAAAGGACAGACGGAGAAGAGAAACACATCAATGAAGTGGGCTTACAATATCAATGGTGTCTTTGAGGGGGAATACCAAGCAGCCATTAGTGATGATCAGTATAAGGTGTATGCTATGTATAAGAACAATGAGGCCACTACTGAACTCTATGACTTAAAGAATGATCCGTATGAGGAGAAAGATATAAAGGATAAAATTTCAAAATTTCATGACAAGCTCAAGTCGGACCTAGAAGAGTGGCGCCAGTCAGTCAAAAACAGTGCAAAAAAATGTAAAGTGTCACGATAGTAAAAAGAATGATACATTTGGATGAAAATATTATTTATTGTTTATTGAGTATTCAGACCAGTGGGAAAAAATGAGCTGACTGTAATAACTGGCAATAGAGCCTTTTGCTTTGAAAATGTAAATGGCATCAACTCAATTGGTCTGACCGACGCGGTAAGGTATCGCTAGATCAGGACGTAACCGAAAAGAGGGCGTGTCTAGTTGAGCAGCCCCCTAGACGGTTGCGAGTTTGTAGAAAGGAAGCAGCCGGCATGAGTCGTAGATGCACGAGTATATTATGCGGGAACACTATTGTTTTTGTAGGGTTGCTAGTTGCTGCAAAAGCTGCTCTCCCTAATATTATTTTCACCATGGCTGATGACCTCGGCTACGGAGATGTGGGCTATAATGGGGGAAATGCTTCTACACCTACTTTAGATGCAATGGCTGCAGGAGCGAACACAATCCATCTTACACGCTACTATAGTGGAGGACCGGTTTGCTCTCCAACAAGAGGCACTGTACTCACTGGTAATTACAATGAATGAATGGCAGACACCTGCAAAATTTGAATTAAACCCATGTTTATAGCTAGCTAAATATTTATATATATTTTGTTGTAAACCATTTGTATAACTGTAGGTAGAAACCACAACAGATACTGCATTTGGAATGCTAATACTGGAAGTAATGAAAATGACTTTGTTAGACCAGAAACCATGCCTCTTCCTACTACTGAAATTACAATAGCTGACATCCTCAAGAAGAATGGATATCGCACTGCTATATACGGTAAATGGCACCTGGGAGACCTTAAAGCTCAAAAAGGTGGCAACAAGAAATGGCCGGTGTCTCATCCTGGAATGCACGGCTTTGACCAATGGCTGGTTACTCTGAGATCTGCCCCAACTACAAATCTTAACTGTGCTTGCTACAATGAGACTAAAGCTATGTGCCCTCTCGGCCATTACAAAACGGATCCTCCCTGCAGCAATTATTATAATATTACCGGTGACAAAGGAGATTTGAATCCACTAGGCTATCCTGTGAGTGGAGACGATTCTCACTTTATTCTTGAAAAATTTGAAGCTTTTCTAAAAGAAGTTACAAGTGATAATAAACCCTTCTTCGTATATCTTCCATTCCATGCGGTACATATTCGATACATTGCTTCAATGGGATACATAGAACAGTATGCTGACAGTCCTAAGAATTATTCAATGAATCAAATAGACTACTATGGAGCTCTTAGTGCTCTCGATGATACGATTGGAGAAATTCGCAAGTTGTTAGTGAAGTATGGCATAGCTGATAACACAATGCTTTGGTTTACAAGTGACAATGGACCAGAAAACGGTACTCCAGGGGTGACAGCTGGATTTCGAGGAAGAAAAAGAAGCCTCTACGAAGGGGGTATTCGCCTTCCTGGACTGATTGAGTGGCCACAAATGATTAAAAAGAACCGCAAATCTGATTTCCCAGTGATGTCCAGCGACCTTCTTCCGACAGTGTGTGACATGGTCAATGTTTCAGCCCCTAGTGACCGACCCATTGACGGAGTTTCAATATTGCCTTTCATTAAAGGACAGACGGAGAAGAGAAACACATCAATGAAGTGGGCTTACAATATCAATGGTGTCTTTGAGGGGGAATACCAAGCAGCCATTAGTGATGATCAGTATAAGGTGTATGCTATGTATAAGAACAATGAGGCCACTACTGAACTCTATGACTTAAAGAATGATCCGTATGAGGAGAAAGATATAAAGGATAAAATTCCAAAAGTTCATGACAAGCTCAAGTCAGACCTAGAAGAGTGGCGCCAGTCAGTCAAAAACAGTGCAAAAAATGTAGTAAAGTGTCACGATAGTTAAAATTAATGCCAAAATATTATTGTTGTGTTTTTTTTTTCTTCAGAATATGGAACTGGATTTTTTGTGGGATTAAATTTTTTTAATCTAATTGAATTAGTAAGTTACAAAGTTATTTGTGGCCAATAGACTACAATGTAGAAAATGAGTTGCATTTTAAAATAAAATTAGAAATATCAGCAAGAACAGCTGATATGCAATAGCGATGAAATTTGCATGGCAGATTTTAATATGCTGATGCACATGCACAAGCATGCATATATATATTTGTATATACAGCTAATTGGTTTGGTGATAGTGTTGCCATTTATCACTTTATCAAATGAAAAGTGAGGAGCAGTTTGCTGCTCACAAGATGCAATTTCCCTTTGTATTTTTTATGGACAGAAGCAAATGTGCTGTGTTGTGTATTTTTAATTATTCTTATTCCAATTTTAAATGCGACCGACTGCTTAATGTCTGAGGAGAGTGCTACCAATGCTTGGGATGCAGTGAGGATGATATCAATGATGTTGCAGGGGTACAATACAAAGGTGAGTGCTAGAGTAGTATTGACCATAGATAGCTAGAAATCCAGAATTCTCTGTAATTTGATATTTTGGTTTAAATCAAACATACAATTTGAGTTAGTTTTGTTATCACACCACATTTGTTTTTCATTTTATTTCTGAATATTTTCAACAATAAATAGCTAAATAAGAATAGTGAGGAAACCGTGTATGAAATGAACATGTAATTTGCTGCAGTTAAAGTGGGATAAAAAAGTTGAGAAGTTACAAAAATGATTAGAACGAGATTTAATGATGTAGTATATAATTTAAATAATTATCAACATAGCCTTCAGCAAGATAATCAAGATTTATTCCAGCTTCCTCCAATTGCTTGATCTTGTGTCCTTGACTGTAGCTTACTTGAGACACAGGCCAGCCACCTTTACGAGGCAAGAGAAGGTCTGTTTTGCCCAAGATTTCATCGGCTGTAAGCTTCACCCTTTCAGCTAGAAGTCTTCTAAATTCATCATAGTCTACAAAGCATTTGTCCATCTTAAAGCATGGATAAACTTAAACAATAGTATCTTACCTAAGGCTTGGATTGAAGAAACTTTTTCGGCCAGTGAATCCGTCAAAGAAGAGACTGTTACAGGAGAGTTGCTGTTAGTGAGGTGATGAATAGTATCAATGGAATTTTCAATACTTTGTCCTAATAAATTCAAAAGTAATGAGTTAAGTAAATACAGACCCAAAGTAATGAGCAGGACATTCATAGAATTCACAACTTTTAAAAGTGACACAGAAATCTGATTATAGTATTTCACACTGTATTTTAGCCTTCCTAATGAAGCTGGGGTGCCATTTTTTAACTAACAGTGAAAATGAGCAGATATATCATTACCCACAGACTATTTATACCTTCACTCACATGTCAGACAGACAGACACACAGACGGACAGACAGACAGACAGACAGACGGACAGACAGACAAACAGACAGACAAACAGACAGACAGACAGACAGACAAACAGACAGACAGACAGATAGACAAAAATTTCACATTTAAAAGCATGCTAGCTACTGTATGTGTTAGAAAGTGTTCAACTTCACCTCTGGACGATTTACAGCCAAGGTAAACAATGGCTCTGGCCACTTGGTCCACAGGCACCCAATGGATGACTTTATCTTTACAACCCTGCCCTGATGGCATAGTTCCCAGTCTAATGAATCCTTTGATGACCCAGCATACCCAATCCTGCAGATTGGCATGGCCTGTCATGTTGTGAGGCCCAATCAAGCCTGGCCTAAAATATGGTACATGTATTTATATTAATTCAGTCGATTACGAAACAACAACAAAAAACAAAAACAAAAACAACAACAACAAAAAACAACAACATCAAACACACACAAACTAAAAAAGGTCAATCAAAATAGTTTCTATCACAAGTCCAAGTAAGTGAGAAGTCCAGTACCATGATTACAACACATGACATTTTTTTTGGTAACTTCTAAACACACTGCATATCACTTCCCAGTGTACTGCAAGTGAAGTATTACCATTCCAACAAAATGCATGTCTTTATGGATTCCTTCCAGGCCAAGCAATTTTTAAAAGCTATCAAATACTCCTCAAAAAAAAAAAATCAAAAAAAAAAAGGAAAAAAAAATTTCGGGATGTTTTTGAATAGCAGCACTTAACCGAACTGCTGGTTTGAAGTTACCCTCGGGAAAGTTGTTGTTTATTCTTGTCTGCGTTGCTTCACTCGAACGATATAGCCTCAAGAAGTTAGCTATATAATTAGTAAATGATTTTCGAACTCCTTGCGATGGTATCTCAAAGGCTACAGCATAAACATTGAGTTAGCTTTCAAAGTCTGAGTTTTGGCATACTTCAAAATGGCGACTGGATGGTCAATAGTTGAGATAGTAGACCTGGATACAGCAACCTCGCATTTTAGATGATGAATAAAGTAAACCAGAAGGTACAAAAGATATTTATGCCTACAGAAGCCATTCAATAACAAAGAGAGAGAGTTGCTCTATGAAGGAGTCCAAGTGTTTGACTACAGCTATTGTGTTATTATATCACCACAGAGAGTTCGACCTCAGTTGACCCCTGAAGAGGACTTTGGCAAGAAGTCTAAACGTCGGGTTAAGTTATAATTAACTATTGGCTGTTAAAAAAATTGCTATTATGACAAAGAAGTTGTGAAGATTTGCATGAGGGTGAGATGTGATGTTTTTGCACTCAGAATTAGCTATAGACAGTCTAGTATCATACATGGAATGGTTTTTAAAAATCTATTTCCAGGTCTTTTTCCTTTATAAATATTTTAAAGAGACAATATTTAAAAACGTTCTTTTATTTCCCTGACAATTTAGCGGTGAAAGGGTTAATGAGATGTATTTTAGCTACATGCAGATAAAATGATAATGATAAGCGGACTTGATTGTATCATACCTGCATACATTTCCTCTGATCTTTTTTCCTTCTATGGCTGACAGCACAAGTGATTCTGCTACCCACTTGGACTGAGAGTATCCAGACAGTTCATTCAACCTGTGTTCAATAATACAAGACACAATCAAGCTCTTCTCTGTGAGTGCCTAACTTACCTCTCAACAGGTGGCTTCACTGTTTCATCAACACGAGAAACCATGAAAGGGTACACTCCAATAGTAGAAACAAAATGGAGAAACTTGGGTCGCACTAGCATGGCCATCTTAATAAGCTCCTTGGTACTGTTGACATTGCTGCTTTTTAAAACTGATAGTATTTTTTTTTTAATTAATAAATGTTTTTTGAAAAATTAAAATGTAAGACAATACCTGAATAAGGAAGAGCTGAATTCACAACAGCTCCATTGTGAATTATAGTGTCCACTGACTCCAACAGAGTGTCGTAGTCCTCAGAATTTAGCCCCAGGCTATCTTCAGATAGATTCCCCACAACCACTGCCATTTTGGCAGATTCTTCAATTAATCTGTTGTTTCTGGTCTCAACACTTAGCTGCTGTATAATCTTCAGGAGTCTCTCCCCTGGAGGAATATCTGTAAACGATAAAAAAAAGTAGCTGTCAACACCACACATAGCTACATAAAAAATGGAAAAAGAATATTTTTTTTAATTTGCCATACAAATTCAAAATTACTTTGATTGCCCACCAATAATAAAATTCCAGCTTCTATAACAATTTATGTTGATTTATTTAAAATGTTCATTCTTACCATCTTTCTTTTTTACTAAGCAATACACTTTGGTGATGTGAGGATCCAGGAGCAATTCTGACAGTATAAAGCGTCCTAGAAACCCGGTGCCACCAGTTAATAAAATACAAGAGGCTGTTTCCATGACAGTACAGTCCATAGCATTGCGTGGATCGTTCATCACTTCTGCCAAAAATTCCTTTGAAGAAGCTTCTTCGGTCCAGTTGGGAAAACTGTTAACACCAAAATTGCCGTAGTTTTGCCCAATTAATTTACCAGACTTAAGAATACCTGTCACTATATTATACAGTGTGTCCTTCAATATGACTTCAGCTGGTACATCTAAGTGTAGGTGCTCTCTTAATAGAGAGGAAAGCTGCATGGCTGACAATGAGTCCCCACCAAGTTGACTGAAAGACTTCTCAAGCATACTGCCATCTTCAAGCTGCTGCAATTCTCCTGACTCCTGCTCCATAATTTTACTCTTTATCTTCTCAAATATTGATATTTCTAGGCTAAAGACCAATATAATAATAATAATAATAATAATAATAATAATATAGCCTAAGTAGATGATAAATATAATTATAAATATAATCATTTATCTGACAATTACACTGATAGCTATGTCATGTGAGAGAACTGGCTTTTGGTTTGACATGTGAAACTTCAAGTTCTCATATTTTTGCTCAGCCTACTCCTTCATATCTGAATACTATTTTTTTTGTCATGATTTGAAGACAGCACAAAGACAAACAAACGAATGATAAAAAAAAAATTCAATTGAGTACTAAATTAATAACATTCATATAATTAGATCAGCAATCTCCACAATCTTAAATACCAATTTTACACCTTAAATTTGCTGATCATATCTCCATCAATGGTAGATCTGAGTGATTAACAGCAACTTTTCAGCACGTTTACTGTCATTAGATGCCTGCTACAAATTTTATATTGTTTTTTTTTTTTTTTTTTTATTTACAAGCTCTTTGAATAGGATATCAGAAGTACAGTGAACAAGCAGAACTGCACCAAACTTACAGTGCAGAATTTTTAGTTTTGTCAGTAGCTACTGATGACTTTTAACCCTTGGCGAGCATGCACAAGAGGGTTATATTAGTCTTCCTGTCTACATGTCTATCACATTGTAATCTTGGAGATTACTGTGATAGTCAACCATTGATTAGGTACAAACTCACTCAAAATAACAATTAAAGACCTTTGAGAAAACGTGAAGCTGTCAGCTCCATTTCTATATATATATCTCGGTAATGGTATATCTCGATATTTATATCTCGGTAATGGTATATCTCAATATTGGGATATTTCAGCTTTTGTATATCTCAATATTTAGAGCTCAGTATTGGTATACCTTAGTATTGGTAATTACTCCTTTGAAATGACTATTAATTGACTTTCAATAATAAATTGAAATATTATAAAATTTAATCAGAAGCCACCAAACTAATGGGCAAGATCTCAAACTACTTTTTAACTATTAGCTATGGCACAAGATAACCATAAGTTAACACACCTTTGGCCAACAGATGGAATGACTTTTGCATAGAGTCCCTCCAAAGCATTCTTATATTTTTTCTCAAGCATTGGTCTATTTGCCTTCATGGTAGAAGTTAGCAAATTATTTTCAGAAGTGAAAGGTTCAAATTCAAGAATAATTCCAACAGGAACCTCCCAACCTGGTAATGAATTTTTTCTGGCAATAGTTTGAAGTTCCTTCAGGAATATGTCATTTATTTCATCCATCTTACACAAAATGCTCAAATCTATTACATACATTTTCATCAATTTTATATCTATTGACCCTAATACTTTGAACTAATTTACCATTCTCATCTTTTCCCATTGATCTTGCAATATGAAAAATGCTTTCCCTATCTGGTACAACTACTGCAATGACATTTGAGTGAAGGCTACTGCCATAGACATAGATCTGGTCAATCAAGTGACTAGCACCACTATACAGATTCTCTAAACTCTCAGGAGAAACAAACTCTCCCTGTGACAACTTGAATATGTTTTTCTTGCGGTCAATTATTGTAATTTTTCCTGAGCTGTCAACCATTCCGATGTCGCCAGTAAGAAAGTAGCCATCCACAAACTTTTTGGCTGTGACTTCAGGGTCCTTGAAGTAGCGGTCTATCATTTCTGGTGTTTTGATGGATATTTCTCCCCTAGGAGGATTGTCGGTTGTGAAATATCCCATTTCAGGTACATCAATTAGCTTGACGTCATTACTATCAAACAAAAGTCCATCACTTGCAATTCCACCAACCTAATAACATAATAAAAATTCAAAAAATTCAATTTAATGGAATTTCTTATACCTCTGTCGATCCATATCCATCATTAACCATTCCTTTAAAGCAATGAATAATGAATTTCAAAACTGCTGGATCGGTAGCAGCTCCTCCAGTGGTCACCATCCTCTCTCGACCTCCTAGGCGGGACTTGAACTGGCTCATCACCTGACCAACAATCTCAGCAGGTACCTGATCAGGATCAAAATGTTCCACGCTTATCTGTTTCGGCATTTCCTCCGTAGCAATGGCAGCACCTTCTAAAGTGCTGGCATTTGCCTTATGCTTTGAAAAAGCTTCATAAAGCACTTTCAAGTATTCATTGTATAGGGATGTCCACAGTCGTGGAGTGCTGGCAACAATAGTAGGTCGAAGCAGAGCAAAATCATCAAACAACTATTGGAGGGAGACAACATTCAATAACATTTATTCTAATAATGACTACATACTCACATGTTCCATGGCTCCTCTGTATATCCCTATCTTCCCACCATTCAGCAAAGTGACATAGAAACTCTTTCTTTCCAAATTGTGTGATAGGGGATGGTACGAGAGCCATACTGGAAGATATCCCATAAAAGAATTCTGCAAGAATTAAAAGAATAGCTATAGCACATTTTCTAAATCATAAGGTATATATGTTAAATGCCAAGGAATTTGCTTTCAAAATGGAAAACAAGAAAAAAAAAAAGAAAGTGTAAAACTCTGTTTGATTTAGACTCACCTTAGCAATTCTCGTTTTCCAAGTAGCTCTAGTAAAAACACATCCTTTAGGGTCTCCTGTGCTGCCACTTGTGAACTGCACTGTAAACATTTTGGCTGGGTCATGTCTACAGTATGACAAATAAGGCTTGTATATAGCAGTACAATTAGAATTATTTCCATCCTTTATTACTTGATTTTGGAGAAATTTATGACCTGCAACTTCTTCCCAACTGTCATCACCTCACTAAATCTAATTAGTTGAACATGACTGGGAGCTTGTACAGAGAAGTCCAATTTCTGCATTACAAATTAATGAGAACACCAGATGTAATATTACAAGCAAATTCTAAGAAATAACAAGCTACTTTGTTTCAACTATAGTGCTATATCTTTCAATTGCTATAACTGTTACCTTTGGACTGGTCAATGCAATGTCCATTAAAACTACAAGTTTTAAACTGGGACAGTCTAACAGAATATCAGTCAAGTTAGCCTCCAACATTTTTGACGAGCAAACCAAAACTGTTGAGTCTGCTTTATTCATAATGTACTTCATTTGATCTTTGGTGCCAGTAGTGTTGAGTGGCACCTGTATGAAATGCAGATATGTCAAAATTACACATGACCAGATTAAAGTAAACTGTGCAATTGGTGTAGTCGTAAAGTGGGCCATAATCATAATGAATACAAGTCATGAATATTGAATCAATGGTCAAATGAGATGGACGCAGTGAATATTTCTGACTTACTGTGGTATAACCGAGGAAGAGACAAGCTAAGTCAGTAAGGTACCACTCTAGTCTTGGCATGGAGCACATTGAAACTATCACATCAGAGTTGCATGCCATTGGAGCCACTAGCTTTTGTAAACCTCCACTGAAAAGCGTTACCATCTCCAGTATCTCTCCAAAGGTGAGAAACTTGAAGGAGTTGGTTGAACCATCATATTGTCCAATGGCTTGTCGAGCTTTGTAATGACTGGAAGAAAAAAAATTAATTTCTACGCAATGTTTTAAACTAATAGTTGCTTACTTGAACATATTTAACACAAGTTCCTCTAAACAGGTAGCACTAAATACAAGTTTAGAGATTTTGGGAAAGGGTTGAGTCTCCATCACAAAAGTGTGGCCAGAACCGCAATTCTGGGCATGTTCAGTGCCTTTTCCATTGCGCATGCACTTCTTGCACAGATCATAACTCTCCACGCATTCCACACAGTTAAATCTGTGATTTCCATCCTGAAACGAGGCCCAGAGCTGGCAAGCTATCATGAGCAGTATTATTGGACGTACCTCTATTACCTCCAGGCATCCATCACATACGTAACAACGTGCAAATGAATCTTTTTTCCCCTTCGAAAACAGCCCTTTCAGAAAATCCATTAGCAATCTCGGTACTTTTGCGCAGTTGGGCGGAGCTGATCAACATTCCCCGAAACATTGCGACCTTTTACCAAATATTTGCAATTTGTTACTTGCCAGCAAAGCAAACAACAGACGCCTTTCTTTTTTCTTCATGGTGCAATTTCTGGATAAGAGACAGTAGAGAGATGAAGAATTAAAAGAGATAAAGAATTTCTTGACTAGGACTAGAGATGACGAATTGACAGACGATTGCCAAACCCTTTCAAGACATAGTCTCGTTAACCAGCCGTTCTCCGCGCGTAAAGGTGAGGGTTGACGAGACTATTCAAGGCAGCCTATTGTTCCTGTCTATTTTACAGGGAACACACACCATATAACTGAGACGTTATACTGTCGGTAAAGGTCGATTGTTAAACTGGCGCGTAACCCGCGACACTTTTGAAGGTGATCCAAAAGGGGTGTGAAATCTTTAATACCAGCTAGACAAATGCATTGCCTGGTGTATTTACTGATTATTGTATGGATCTGCTCTACTGCAGTATCAAAATTACCGCATGAAAAATTTGAAGCGGCATCTGGAGATTCTTGTATGTGGTTTCCGTTAAAAACGAATGTGAATGAAACAACTTTGAGCGTCGTATGCTGGTGTGACAGTGAGTCTGGAAGGAAGAAACATTACGGATGTTCTTACAGTACTTCTGAACATGAATGCAACAAGGATTCTCAGAAATATTTCCAGAACATAGTAAATACCTTAAAAGGTAATCAAACCAGACATAGCCAAGTGTTGACAGACTTAAAAATGAATTATTACCAATTTTCTATTTTCTTTTCTTAGAACTGGACAATCCCTGTAAATTAGAGTCCGTCAAATCTAAAGACTGTCCAGAACTATTCATAAGAAGAGAAAAAGAAATGGAAAGACCACCTGGAGAAACATGTACAAAGAAAATATCGAAAATGAGAAATGAGCTCTAACACTAATGCCATATGTATATAATTTATGTAGATACATTTCACCATCTAAAGTTCGGTGATTATAATTATGTGCATAAATTAGGATAGACTATTGCTGCGCAGGAATTCCTTTTGTTTTACTGTACTAACCGGTAAAGGTAAAAACCGGTAAAGGGACGCTTTGTGTTTTCTTCTCTCTAATATCATAATCACGGAGTTAGACATGTCAAGCTCGACTGCCAACAAGCCTTTGGTTTTGCAAGGCTTTAAGTGTGGTCTTCCAGAGCCTCAACAGAGGATTATTGATAGAGAATTTGAAATAATATTTTGGGATTCACCTCTTCTTGAAAGTAAGAAAAAAGACGTGGTGGGACTGGTATACATTGGGTACCCCACCAGAGTCGATGCAGACTTTTTAGACCAATACCCATCACTTCGAGTAGTTAGCAACCACGGAGTTGGAGTCGACCGTATTGACGTAGCTGCTTGCGTCTCTAGGGGAATCAAAGTTGGCAACACTCCTGATGTCTTGAGCGGAGTAACTGCTGACATGGCATTCTCACTCCTGCTTGCAAGTGCTCGCAGAGTTTGTGAGGGAGACGGGATCGCAAGGAGTCCTTCTACGCGCGCATTCGAATTAAATTGGCTTGGGACTGAAGTTACTGGTGCCACCATTGGCATAGTAGGCTTGGGAAGAATAGGGAAGAAAATTGCTCTTAGAGCTTTGGGCTTCAAAATGAGAATCCTGTACTACAAAAGGAATAGGCTGGATGAAAACACAGAGAAGGAGCTGTCTTCCCAGTACTACAATAATCTCCTTGACATGCTTCCAGAATGTGATTTCGTTGTGCTTGTATTGCCAGGTAATGAGGAGACATACAAGATGTTCTCTGTAGCAGAGTTTGGGGCCATGAAGAAGACGGCCATTTTTGTGAACGTGGGTCGGGGAAGTGCGGTTGACCAAGAAGCGCTGACATCAGCTCTCACTGAAGGCAGAATAGCAGGTGCAGGTGTGGACGTTACAGATCCTGAACCTCTTCCGAGAGACCATCCTCTACTGCAAGCTCCTAACCTCACTATTTCCCCTCATTGTGGAAGTGCCACTATGAAGTCTCGGTTGAAGCTGGTCCAACGCTTAGTGGACAATATTCTGTGTGCACTTAGAGGAGAGACCTTGATCAGTGAAGTATTTAAGAACTGAGTTCTCTTTGTTTTTATTTCATTCTTTAAATGGCAATAAATGCACAGCCCAAAGGAGGATGGGGGGGGGGGAGAGAAAGTTTAGGGCCCTTTCTCCCACTTTAAACAAAATTTATAATGTTCAGGATACTAAACCAGAAAGTTTGTTGAGTGAAACCATTTATAAAAAAAAGTACATGCATCATTTATATATTAATATAACAACTTCATGCTTGGGTACCTCCCTGTCATTTAGTGCAATCTTCACCCCTGCCCAAGTCGATTGTCTACAAATATCTGGAACAATCCAGAGTGTCTGGAACAGTTTAAATAAAAATATGCTGTAGATTGTGCCAGAATCGATAACCTCACAATTACCAAGTGTCTACAGAAGTTGGTAAGAGCTATGAGGTAGGTCCTACCGAACTAATGTGTCTAATATACAGGTCTGTGGGAAGCATGAAATTTCCACTGTATTATTATTGCTTCATCCCTGTATTTTTTTCTTGTTGAATCAAACTTGAATTGTTTCTTCTTGCACTTTGTGTTAGTTAGCTAGCACAGGCACTCCTCCCTAAAGGAAAGCTCCTCCAGGAAGGAACAGCTGCCTTTCTGCAAAGTGTGCGAGGTCCATTCATTGCAAGGGAACCGTGTCTGCACTCATTAACATTGTTGCTTAATTATTTACTTAGTGGTGAGCGAGCTGGCCTAGCTGAAACAAAATGAAATAATGCCACTTAGAGAAAATGCAATTTAAAATGAGTACACTGTATGATAATTTTAGGGGGGGGAAATGATTGTTTCGCTCTTTTTTGAGCTCATCAGCATACCATAACCATATACACATACACCAGACAAACCAACAACCCTTCCGTTCCCTGGCACAATCGATAACCGCCACAAACTTGAACGTCACTTGCTGGACCTATACTCAGCAAGTGCGTTCAACGTTTGTGAGCACCAGCCACTCCCTCTGATGTCCGGTCCCCCGCTGTCACTCAGCATCGATCCGACTGCCACACCTAAATCCTTCCACACACCAATCCCAGTGCCAGTCCACTGGCAGGACGAGGTAAAGACCGGCCTGGACAGAGACGTCCGCCTGGGTGTACTGGAGAAAGTCCCCCTGGGTACGCCCGTGACTTGGTGCCATAGGATGGTGATCTGCACCAAGAAAAACGGGTCACTCAGGAGGACGATCAACTTTCAGCCCCTCAACCGCCATGCCACCAGGGAAACCCACTACTGCCAATCACCCTTCCACCAGGCCCGAGCCGTCCCTCGCCAGACAAAGAAAACGGTCTTTGATGCCTGGAATGGTTACCATTCGGTCGCCCTGGCAGAAGAAGATCGCCACCTCACAACATTTATCACCCCGTGGGGGAGGTATCGCTCTGCACGGCACCCCAAGGCTACATCGCTTCGGGTGATGCCTACACAGCCAGGTATGATGCCCTCGTTGCTGGTGTGATGTCGAAGACCAAATGCATAGACGATGCCCTGCTTTGGTCAAGCGACATCACTGAGGCCTTCCACCAAGCAGTCGAGTGGCTGCATACATATCTGTGCTGTGAACGGCATCACCCTCAATCCCAAGAAATTTTGCTTCGCCGAGGACACGGTGGAGTTTGCTGGGTTCTCCATCTCCCCAACTGAGGTGCGCCCAGCCAGCAAATACTTGCAAGCCATCATGTAGTTCCCCACCCCAAGCAGCATCACTGACATCAGGTCATGGTTTGGCTTGGTCAACCAAGTGTCCTACACCTTCTCAATGACGGCAGCTATGCAACCCTTCAGAGCCCTCCTGAAACCTTCCACACCACAGGCCCGTAGCAAGCAATTTTGGGGTGGTGCGGCACCGGAAATGGGTGTGGTTAATAGTTTGTGGGTGTGGTTTGTCTATACTTTAGTTACAAGTTTGAACTTATTGCAGGTGAAAGTGGCTTAATCACTGAATTCACAAGTGGATACAGCAATAAAACCAGTAAAAAGGACCTCTAATTTTAAATATTATGAACATTACAATTTTCAAAATTTTTATTACAATAGATTGTTACATAATGATTAAAGTTCTTAAAACAATAATGCTATGAACTTAAAACTTAGAAAAAATACTGCTACGGTGTTCGGATTAGTCTATAAATTCATTGACAATACACTTTAAATCTATTTCATCTGTTCTTGTTTTATGAATGTGAAGAAGCATCAAATAATTAAGACGTTCTTGCTTCATAGTAGATCTTAAATACGTCTTTATGCGTCTCAAAGCACTAAAAGATCTTTCGGAGGATGCATTCGTAGCTGGCATCACCAAGATTAACCGTAGACTGGCTTCCTTTGGCTGGTATGGTTTCTCAGGAACCTCCGCGGCACTCATCAGCTTCAAAGCCTACTGGTCTTGCGTCTTGTGGTACTGGTCTTGCGTGCGCGTGGCTCCAGTGTCGTCGACCCTTACTTTACATTGTATTCCAAAGTGTTTCTGCGCATGCGCTGAATAATAAATTAGAGTTGAAAAAAAAGTGGTGCGGCCAAAGCCGCACCGGCCGCACCCTTTGCTACGGCCCTGCACCATTCAGATAGACCGACCAGCTGGCGGAGGCATTCCAAACGTCAAAGATCCACATCTGTGACCAGATACAAACCGGAGTCCAGATATTCGACAAGGGCCGCCCTACATGTTTAGCCACAGACTGGTCAAAGGAAGGGATAGGCTTCTGGCTGCTCCAGAAGCACTGCCAATGCCCCTCCCGCGACCCATTCTGCTGCCGAGACGGGTGGCAGATAACACTGGTGGGATCCCGTTTCACACACGCGGCAGAGTCCAGATATGCCCCTGTGGAAGGCGAGGCCCTGGCTGTGGCAGACGCCCTAGATCGTACACGACACTTCGTCCTCGGGTGCAGTAACCTAGTTGTGGCAGTGGATCACAAGCCACTGCTCAGACTATTCGGGGATTGCTGCCTCGAGGACATCCCCAACCCTCGCCTGTGAAATCTAAAGGAAAAGACCTTGAGGTACCGCTTCAGGATGGCATACATTCCAGGGGCGAATAATCACACAAGTGATGCCCTGTCCCGCCACCCGACAGGTCTATCCCCACAGAAACTTCACCTACCAGACGACCAGGCATCGCCCAACCCGAACTGCCCAGGGACATCCGGAGGCACCACCGATACCACCTGTGCCATACAGGTCGACGACAGCCTACCACAGGCCATCTGTGGCGCCATATCATCGATCCCCATCAGCTTGGAGCAACTACAGACTGCCACCACGGCAGACCCAGCACTTCAAGACCTCATGTTCTACATAGCTGAAGGCCCACCAAGCGACAGACAGGCCCTTCCAGCAACCATTCGAGCATACTACCCGGTCCTGGCAGACATGGCCATCATTGATGACGTCATCTGCCTAGGAGAAAGAGTCGTCATCCCTGCGTCCCTACGCCAGACGTGCCTCAATGCCCTGCACGCCGCCCACCAGGGAACCACAGGCATGACTGCCAGAGCCACATCCTCCCTCTACTGGCCTGGCATCACGGCAGACATTGCCGCCACCAGGAACAAGTGCGCTGCTTGCAACAGCAACGCCCCCTCACAAGCAGCAATGCCACCAACAACGCCAGAACAGCCAGAGTATTCCTTCCAGCACATTTGTGCTGATTTCTTCCATCACGAAGGTGCAGCATACTTGGTGCTGGTCGATCGCTACTCTGGCTGGCCCATCGTCTCCCCAGCCACCAACGGTGCCACGGGACTGGCCCACACTTTGAGGGACACATTTGCAACGTTCGGGATACCCTCGACGCTGACAACCGACGGCGGACCAGAATTTGCTTCCAACACAACCAGGGAGCTGCTCAGCAGCTGGGGCGTCCAGCACTGCCTGACCTCGGCATATAACCCCCACTCAAACAACCGTGCAGAGACGGGGGCTAAAACAATCAAACGCATGATTGCAGGGAACACCGGGCCAGGTGGCTCCCTACAGACACCGTTCTATAAGGCACTACTGGCGTACCGAAACGGACCAAGCCCTGACACAAAGATGTCACCCGCCACATGCCTGTTCGGCCGACCAACAAGGGACCTGCTGCCCACCATCCCGTACAAACTGCAGCCCCAACCTAGCCAGAAGACTACACAGAGGGACCAAGCCCTGGACAGCCGCAGCATCATGGCCAACAAGCGCTGGGATGAACACTCCCGAGGCCTCACACCACTCCACCTAGGCGACCATGTATTTGTCCAAAATCAAACAGGTCGCCACCCGACAAAATGGGACAAGTCCGGAGTGGTGGTAGAAGTGAAACAGTACCACCAATATGGCGTCAAAATGGATGGCAATGGCCGGATCACCATCCGCAATAGAAAATTCCTGCGCCACACACCAGGCCCCACACCACCACCCGACCACCCACTCCAAAGGCGCTGGCCAGTCCTCATGCCACAAGCACAAGCAATGGCAACCAACCTGCCAACCCCAGCCCCACCAGCGAATCGGGCAGTGCATCCCACCCCCCAAAACCAACTAACAGGGCAATCTGCCCCGACCACCCCATCACCAACCACCCCACCACAGCCACCACCCACGCCGAGTAGCACAGCACCAGCATCCCAAACCCCCGTGCAGCAACAGCGCTCATATGCCTCAGTGGCTGGCACCCCAACCCCACCCGGCCTCAAAAACCAATCGGCCCCAAAAAGCCTGCAGATGTCCCCAACCAAGACCCCCTCCCCCCCACCCGCTCCAAGACGAAGCAGCTGGTAGAGAAAGCCCGTCATACGATATGGACAAGCACACTAACTCTTAGTCCCCCTGTCCGAGGACTTGGGGAGAGATAGACGATAATGACTAGTAGTCACACTATGTATGCATGTCCATCAGGCAGTCAATGTCAGCCCTCACTGTACTAAGTACGGCCCGTACCGGGTTGGCCCCTTACCTAACGCATGCGCATCACACGCCCCTCAGTTCTCTGATTATCTTGTGCATTGTACACCAATATTTGATCCTCTCTGATCCGATGTCCTGATCGCGCATAGCGCTTAACTAGTATTGGTAATGTGTTATTTACTATTGCTGCACACAATTTCACGTCTTTTAAAAGTTGGTAGTTTTGGATGTGACATATGATAGATATGGACAATCATCTGTACTCATCTTCGACAGATGATTGCTCAGTTCTCCACATTATTACAGCCCACACATTGTGAAATCAGTATATGAGTCCAAGAATGCTAATTGTGGTGTCTCCTAATAAAGTCAACTCAAACTACTACCATAAAGACAATTCCCGCTTTACAGCTAGAAAGACAATAATTACAAAGCCTGTGCGCTATGCATTTGATGTGACCACTATTAAATTGCCAAATTTAACCAATTACTGCACTGAATTGACCACATCATCAGAAAAAACAAAGGGAAAATGTGAAAAAAATCTTAGTTGTTGCCGGGGATTCAAACCCAGTGCCACTGGCTTTAGCCACCAGTGCTCCAATCACTTTTTCCTTTGCTTTTTTAAGACCCCTTTAGGTGAGAAAGTGTCAATCTAGTTTTTATGAAGAGTCATCAGAACTTGATAATAACCTGTTCAGGTCTGAACAACATTTAGAAGCAGGATTCCATGATTAGTCAGGAATTGCTTATTTGCTGCTTGTTGTTTGTCATCTACTTGTCTTCACTGAAGTTTGTTGATGGTTGTTGAATGGTCTATGTGTGTTTGTCTTTAATCTCAGAGACTTGTGCCTAAGTGCTGTCAATTTTGTCTTTTCTCCGCCCATTATTTTCCCACAGTGAGTTTTGTGTCATCGTCATCTTATAAGTTGTAGTCATACCGCCTTCAATGCTCTCTATTATTAGTAAAATCCCAAGTGCTGTGGGAGCTTCTGCCTCGTTTGCGAGTTGCGCTAAGTTGGTGACCTGGTCCTTCGAGTATTATAGCCTACCAGTCTATAATTCTATCTTATTAGTTTAGCTTTGCGCTAGCGGAGTCACACCTGCTGGCACATAACCTTTATTGTACTTGGCCATTTTTCTTTTAGCTAAGTCCTTTTTTTTTTGAAGAATCAATATTTTTAGAATAAATGAGAATGAAAACATACTTTCCCCGATAAAAAAATACTGTAAGAAAGAGGGACTACCAAGTCTTTTGACTCGCCTGGACTGTTTATTTTGTGTTATCATTACCAGTTTAATATCAAGCCTAAACTCTTCCTGAATAATGGTCATTCTGCTGAAGAATAATTTAATGCTAATTAGATCAGCAATGGATTGTATTGTTTCTACTTAAAACTCCTGTTATGTATAAATTTATCTCCATTTCTTGTGAGCTGCTTATTACAATTAAAACAAATCCCTCATTTTTCAATTTCATTGCCCATGTTTTTTTTTGTTTCTGCTTTTTTTTTTTTGCCACTTTAGCTTTTTGTTTTATAGATGAAAAAAAAAGTCCTATTAATTATCCTAGTATAGTTAACCCCAGACCAATCAGCTACCTACTTAGCCATGGTCACTATTAAACCACAGAAATACTACTGATGTATTGCATACAACACAGGAATATCAAATTATAATAGCTCTACTTCTAAATGACAACAAGAAATGATAACACATGTGTGACCTATTGGGCGCAAATAAATGAAAACTGACACTTTAAGTCCATTTAAAAGTATTTAGCTATCATATATGAACTAGTCAATCAGTAACTTACATATATTATATTTATATGTATATATATAAATTAAGTTAATGATGTGTTTGGTACCAATGGTTTTGGCTCACCATAAGACTGTATGAATACAATGTGATACTTATCTTACTGGGATTGTGAAAAACAAAAAGAAAAACAGGTATATGGCCTTAGTCCTACATAGCTACATACAATTGGTCAGACTGGTTGGCTCCTCCATCTAGCAAACTGTTAACTACAATTATGAAGTCAGTTAGCATATAATTATTGTACTGATATGTGCATGCAAGGGATTCTAAGGAGGTGACAAAGTCTTATTAAATTAAGTAATAGCTATAATGTTTGTGTGCATAGGTCCAACAGAATATTGGTTGGTGGAATTTACAAGTTTAAGGAATATATAATCCACTAAGTTGCATTACCACTAACCAGTCAGAAGGGTTTAATTCCATACTAAAAAGACTTCAAGGATGGAAAGAGATTCCAGTAGATATTGCAGTGCTCTCACTTTACCATTTGCAAGTATATTATTGGAATGATTGGCAAAGAGGACTGGCTGGTATAAATTTTCACTAACTATCTTAGTATTATCTATGTTTAGTTGAGTACAGTTAACAGAACAATTTTCAAGTCTTCACATACAACCTGAGTGAGGTCAATTTGATATCCACTGCTTCTTTGAGGATATCATTGACAGTCTGAAAAATGGGATTTCGATTCTAGTGTGGTGGATGTAACAAATTCAGAGACAAGGTCAATATTATGTAGCTATAAAATTAAGTCTCATGGCTCAAACCTATTCTAATAAAATGCTATGGGACTCAAAAGTACGGCAATGAATATAGTATGGCATAAGTGTTACCAGATTTTATTTTATTTTTACCAAATTCTAAAAATAATCTCTTGTTTAGGGAAAAGAATCATTCTCCAAGGATGTGCACCATACTCATCAAACCAGTGATAAAATTTCAAAAATAATGAGGGCAAGATAAGTGCTTATAATAATTAATCCTTTAATATATTACAGACTTTACCTAGTGCATATGCGTTATATTGAGATCTTTCAGTTCTCAACTGAGACCTAGCAAGTGTTCAGACATTCTTTGGCAGATTTATAGCATTGCATAAATTCTCGGTCTTGTGGACCTTCTAGTGCAAGGATGAACCAGGGGAAAGAAATGAGTGGCTTATATAATGGTACAAGGTAGGACAAAGAGGAGAGTCAGGTGATAAAGTGTAAATTGACAGTGAATGAGGTGGAGAGTGCACACACACACACAGGTGAGGGCCCTCCCAGGCCTGGGAGCACCCTCGCCTGTGACCTTAGTTGTATTGTGTGTGCACTCTCCACCTCATTCACTGTCAATTTACACTTTATCACCTGACTCTCCTCTTTGTCCTACCTTGTACCATTATATAAGCCACTCATTTCTTTCCCCTGATTCATCCTTGCACTAGAAGGTCCACAAGATCGAGAATTTATGCAATACTATAAATCAAGTCAGAACACTTGCTAGGTCTCAGTTGAGAACTGTACAATCTCAATATAACACATTAAAAGTGCTTTCAGATAAATTACTGAGTTTTGGCCATCAAGCTTGCTGATCCATAATGGCTGCGTTTCCCATAACCCAAAGTTAGGAACATTTACAGTTTTGGGCTCTAATGGTATATAAACCTCATGTAGTCAGAATTTTTCCATCTGAGGATGGTTCCTGCCCTTCATATGAGTACTTGCTACCATCAGATTGCTGTGAAGTTAAGTTTGGGGATTAACGTTGCCGAAGAAAGGAAAACCATTTTAATATGACCCAGCTGTGATGGAATATACATGCTAAGGGCTAGAAAGGATCAAGTCAGAAAAGACCTAGGCAAGGTTTGAATGAATAATAAAAATCAATGTAGCTTTAGTATAAAGTAAAGTGTAATAATTGTCCAGGAGACTGCGATGTTGTAGCTGCACCAGACTCAACTTCTAGTTCACTCACTGATAATTAAACACAAGTATGTAATGGATGTCTGCAATATTATCGTTATATACTGATGATATTAATAATGATATTAGCTGCTATATCTTGACTGAGTGTAATTATAGTTTAATTCCATTGCAGGATTTTAGACAGGAGTGCAGTGAGAAAACCTTATGAGGAAAACATTACCCACACTAAAGTAAGTCCTCACTATTAATCAACATGATAGTGCTGTTCGTTCATTTGTCACAGGCAAACTATGTAGGCAATGTGCAGGATGCTTGAATGATAACCGTGGAGCTTGCATGTACTGTAAGACATGAAGAAATTTGGTGGACCAGGTAAATTCAAACAGAAGATCCAAAGAAAGTGTATTAGTCAGCTACAGATACCACCTGAACTAGTAAGTTGGCATGTCTGATGATGTGCAGAATAGATAATATGGCTTCTCAGTGATAAGCCATATTAGCTATTCTGACACCATATTGTGTACAAAAAACACTTTTGAAGACTGTTACAGCCAAAATTCTGAAATCGTCTCATTACATTCCACCTACTGCTACTGAAACTATACTGGTAACATTCTATCAGAACAATCTTCAATAAATATTATAATGTATATTGTGGTATTTTGTGACTTAGGAATCTTCCCAAAGTAGTTATTTTCTTGGAGGTAATCGATTCATCAATTTAGATGATTTTTTACAACAGTACTCACATGTAAGGCATTCTATACTTGGTGATGGAAATTGTTTGTTTCGAAGCTTCTCTTATATTTCATCTTGATATACATAAACTGCTGGTGGAGTTTATAGGCCTCAACTGTAGCCTTTTTTGAGCATATGTCATCCATTATCTATAAAGATTACATTGACAAGATGAGAAATAATTATGTTTGGGGGACACGTGCAGAAGTATTTGCACTGGCTCTCTATTTTTCCATTCCTGTGTCTGTTGTTATGGAGAGAAGTAATCGCGAATATTATTGGGCAAAGTATGGCATGTCACAAACTCCACGTGAAAATTTAATTTTCCAACTGATTTTCATGCCACTCTACTGATTTGGATCATGTATAGAAATATGTCATGTGAACAGAAATCATTATGATGTACTAATCAATGCAGTGGACAGTTCTCTTCCAAAGACTGTACCTTACAATAGTACTGCTTCTTCCTCTCATGCCGTGAACTCTATTATTAATGATTGATTTTTTATTGTTACAATAATTTGAAATATTTGGCTTTGAATTCTACAATAATATTAATGATTTTACTGTAATGCTAGACACTACATGAACAAAAAAAAAAAAAACAGCTCCTCATAATCAGTGGTATAAATTGTTTACACTTCACTAATTTGATTTGGGGTTTGGAATTGAAATATCAAACAATAATTATAATCTAAGTTTTACAATAAGTACATATAGCTATATATACACATTATTAATGAAAATCATGAGAGGTCAATCCAGAATGGTTGCTGAAACTGACCACACCCTTCCTATTGGTATAGTGCTATTTCTCTTGCACAAAGTAGATTGTCAGTACACCATCAGTATATATATACAGTAAACTGACAATGATCAAGCAGTGGGTGACTCCAAGCTAAATACACAAATACATTTTGGCCTCAGCAGCAACATCTTAATATAGCTAGTATACTTTGCACATTAAAAACTGATAAGCTAAAATACGGCTTAAATTCACAAGCGACAAGACTAGAGAGTGTTAAACATCACCTAAGCTAACATGTTTATGCTATAACAGCTTACAATATTTCCTCTCAACAGCATTGTTTGTACAGGGTATTGTTTCAGAACCACGGTTGAGAGGAGCCACATTAACATTTTTGAAATTTTAGGGGAAGTTTTCATTTCCATAAAATTGGTGAAAGTTTTGTAGCAAATGTAACCCTGAAGATAATAATAATTTCAGAGGTGCAAAACAAGTTTCAGGTAGTCTGGCACAGTACCTAACTACTACACGGAGAAAGGGTCTGGGGACAATCACGCACCTTGGCTGTTCTACAGCCAAGATTTTGGGCTGTGGTTAGTTGACATTTTTTTGTTGTCTCCTAGTGGGTATCTTACCACAAGTGTACATAACGGAGCCCACGTTCCTGAACTATCAAAGTGTTGGTGGTTGCTGCGTTTGCGCAAAATACTCTGTGGTTGTACTCAGGTCAGCTCGTCCAGCAAACTGTGGGCGCCGTAACAGTAATTAGACAACCACTACCACATTCCTCTAGAACAGCCAAAGTACACGATTGTCCCCTGACCCTTTCTCAGCGTAGCGGTTAGGTAAAGGGTCTGGCTGTGTCCATACTGAGAGTGGTTGGTAGTCTTTGTCAAGTTTGTCATCACAATGCAATGAACATTAAGCAACCTAATGCTTCTGAGTAAAAAAATAAAGACACACTGTTCTAGGGTAATACAACTCCAAGAAAATAATTAGCAATAGCTATATTTTTGGAGAGTGAATAAATTGGTTAACTCAGAATCACTATTTGATAGTTGACATTCAATAGTCTGGCTTATCTTTCAGTGTCTAAGATCTGTATGGTGGCCATATAGTAACTCTAGGTTTAACCCAATCAATCAGTTCTACTAATTTATTGAAGAGAGGTAATAGATGAGCACCAGTAACACCCTCAAAGGAACGATCTGATTGGACGCGCCAACATTCCGGCGCTTGTCACGGAACACCCGACCAGAGGTAGGGTCTCATTTACTGACCGGACCGGACCCGATTACTGACCGACTTACCTTGCGTAGTTAGAGCGTTACGCTGATGTTTGCGATACGGTTTTATAGGTATTATGTGATTTCCATGGCAGCAATGATTAATCACACTCCATACACTTGGGGGCTATCCTAAATTTTCTATGTGGTAAATTATTATGCTGGTTGTTGAGGAGAGTTAGTGTGGTATATTTCACTTCTTCCCTGTCCTTTGCCATGCTTAATCATCACATAGTTCTCATGATAGTGTGTGCAATAAATAATTAATCTTGAGTGTAACTGGAATTGCCTTTGACAGATGCTTTTATTTGTTAGAATCCATACTGAGAGTGGTTGGTAGTCTTTGTCAAGTTTGTCATCACAATGCAATGAACATCAAGCAACCTGCTTCTGAGTAAAAAAATAAAAGGATGCACTGTTCTAACGTAATATAACTCCAAGAAAATAATTAGCAATAGCTATATTTTAATATAATCTTTGAGAATGAATAAATTGGTTAACTCAGAATCACTATTTGATGGTTGACATTCTATAGTCTGGCATATCTTTCAGTGTCTAAGATCTGTATGGTGGCCATATAGTAACTCTAGGTTTAACCCAATCAATCATTTGCATAGATCCTCTAATATTGTAAACTATTGGAGTTAGCTTCTTGCAGTAACTAAACAAAATTCACTTATTGAAAAGTTACAAACAGTAACCATACCCCACAGTAGTGTCATTTTAGTTAACTAAAACTTAAACCAAAGACCTGTAGAAGACAGCCAATCCCATTGAAACAAAAACTACTGGTAGAATGGATGAATAAACTAAAACTAAGCAACTTTAATTTTAACTTAATCTCCTTGAGTCATGCAATTATTAATTAGAGATATAGCTTCTTGCAGTAATAAACAAAATTCACTTATTGAAAAGTTACAAACAGTAACCATACCCCACAGTAGTGTCATTTTAGTTAACTAAAACTTAAACCAAAGACCTGTAGAAGACAGCCAATCCCATTGAAACAAAAACTACTGGTAGAATGGATGAATAAACTAAAACTAAGCAACTTTAATTTTAACTTAATCTCCTTGAGTCATGCAATTATTAATTAGAGATATAAATTGCCATTTAATCAAACATCTATATCTGCATAGTAATTTGTTTATGCTTACACAATGAAGCTTTCAAGTGCTCCTTTATATTTCTGTAAAGGTCATTTGTATCATATCATCTGTGATCATTCTGAACATTTGTGCACTGCAGTGAAGTAAGAAGATGAAAATGTTGGGGTGGGGGGGGGGGCAATGTTAAGATCGTATTGTTAGGTGATTTGTTTCCCCCCACCCACCTGAAACTTAGTCTGGCACAGCCAGACGCGGAGAAAGGGTCTGGGGACAATCATGTACCTTGGCTGTTCAGGAATATGGTAGTGGTTGTCTAATTTACCGTTATGGCGCCCACGGTTTGCTGGATGAGCTGACATGAGTACAACCACAACTGCTGAAGTGTAAACAATTTATACTACTGATTATGAGGAGCTGTTGTTTGTTTGTTGTTGTTTTTTGTTCATGTAGTGTCTAGCATTACAGTAAAATCATTAATATTATTGTAGAATTTAAGGCCAAATATTTCAAAGTATTGTAGCAATAAAAAAGTCAATCATTAATAATAGAGTTTACGGCTTGAGAGGAAGAAGCAGTACTATTGTAAGGTACAGTCTTTGGAAGAGAACTATCCACTGCATTGATTACTACATCATAATGATTTCTGTTCACATGACATATTTCTACATGATCCAAATCATTAGAGTGGTATGAAAATCAGTTGAAAAAATTAAATATACTTCGCCCAATAATATTTGCGATTACTTCTCTCCATAGCAACAGACACAGGAATGAAAAAATAGAGAGCCGGTGCAAATACTTCTGCATGTGTCCCCCAAACATAATTATTTCTTGTCAATGTGACCTTCATAGATAATGGATGACATATGCTCGAAAAAGGCTACAGTTGAGGCCTATAAACTCCACCAGCAGTTTACGTATATCAAGATGAAATATAAGAGAAGCTTCGAAACAAACAATTTCCATCCCCAAGTATAGAACGCCTTGTACATGAATGCTGTTGTAAAAAATAATCTAAATTAATGCATCCATTACCTCCAAGAAAATAACTACTTTGGGCAGATTCCTAAGTCATATCACAATTATACATTATAATATTATTTGAAGATTGTTCTGATAGAATGTTACCAGTATAGTTTCAGTAGCAGTAGGTGGAATGTAATGAGATGATTTCAGAATTTTGGCTGTAGCAGTCTTCAAAAGTGTTTTCTGTACACAATATGGTGTCAGAATAGCTAATATGGCTTATCAGTGAGAAGCCATATTATCTATTCTGCACATCATCAGGTGGTATCTGCTATGTACAATACTTGAGTCAGAGTACATTAATAAGAGAACTACTCTACGAGCACTTTAAATATTTTCAAAATATTTTTATTAATCATTTCTAATACAATTTCAATAGATTTTACTCGCTACACGCGTGCTACATGGAGCATTCAATAATCAAATGATCTGCTTGCCACATTGTGTGAAGACATGGTTAATTAACATGTTAGAATTCCTTTAGAACTATTCATTATTAAAGGCATTTAGAGAATACACGTAATATCATTGTCAATTCTCAGTTGCTTCATTTGCTCTTGTCTATTTTGAATTTAAAAAAATCAGGTTTTGCATTTAGAATATACTGCATTTCAAACTTGTCTCACAATTATATTCATTCAGTGCAGCAATTATGTACATAAAGGGTGCGTGGTTAACCACATGGCTCAGCTACCTCACTATACATAGTTGGATTGTGCAGAAAACAACAACAAAATAACAAGCATCACAGGCATAACTAGCATGAGGACTGTATAGCCACAGGAACCAATGCACTCAATAACTTGTAAACACTCACGGAAATATTGGGGCTGCTACAAAGAGTAATTTAGTGGAAATAAAATTTGTAGATGTTTTACTATATTTTTTTAACTATCTAGTGTACTGTTGACGTGTTAGAGATTTAATTATAGGTAATCTAAGCAATTTAGATCTTAAACGACTGTTTTTATTGTTGATGTTGCCATCTTCATTTTCTGCTATTTCAGCCAGTGTGGTCACTATTAAACCACAGAAATACTATTGATGCATTGCATACAACACAGGAATATCAAATTATAATAGCTCTATATACTTCACACATGTGTGACCTATTGGGCGCAAATAAACGAAAACTGACACTTTAAGTCCATTTGAAAGTATTTAGTTATCATAATAATGATACTTTTTATAGCAATTACCAATTTCTTTTGAACTAGTCAATCAGTAACTTATACATATATACATAAGTTAATAATGTGTTTGGTACAGATGGTTTTGGCTCTGCATTACTTGCATCAATCAACAAGCGTGTTGTTTACTGTTATTATTACTCTATGATTTTAATGTACCTACATACATACTTTATGGGCATTTACAAGCCTTCTCTGCTTGGGATGTGTAAAATACAAAAACCATTTGACTTTTCAAATTATAGGCTTCAGACTGTCTGGCTCCATACAAATACAGGTATGGTTTAGTCCTACATAGCTACCTACAGTTGTTCAGACTGGTGGGCTCCTCCATCTAGAAAGCTGTTAACTACAATTATGAAGTCAGTTAGCATATTGTACTGATAAGTGCATGCAAGGGATTCTAAGGAGGTGACAAAGTCTTATTAAATTAAGTAATAGCTAGTATCAATGACACCAGATTAGCACATTTATATACAAGGCCCAGGTCAGGACATATTGTTATATTATTGTTATTGTTGTTGTTAATAATAAAAATAATAATAAATAATAATAATATTATTATCATCGTTATTATTATTATTGTTGTTGTTAGTATTATTTTATTGTTATTATTGTTGTTCATACTGTACAAATTCGTCTTAGTATGAAGTTTAATTATTATTGTTGTTGTTATTATTATTATTATTATTATCATCATCATCATTACTGCTGTTGTTATTGTTATAAATTATAATATCCATATCATCATCATCATGATCATCATTATCATCTCATTCATATCAGTATTTCTTAAAGGGACCGAATGCTTGTGGTTGCTGGTGGTTATATGACTGTCTGTGGGCTAGATGACCCACTTGTCTACTGGTATATAAGGGCTTGCAATGATATCAAGTGAGTAACTTCTTTGACAAATTGGAGGTCAAGTAGTTATTAGACAAAGTGAGGAAGGTGTGAGTCTGGTTAGCTCTATGGCAAAGCCAATGATGAGTGTCAACAATGATTTATCACTCTCCAAAGTTATGAAGCTATTAGATGAGGCAAATAAGGAAGACACTTGTCATGTGCCACCTGCAATGCCCAAATCTGGAGAGGTGTATGTGTACGAACCATTAAATGATTACTCCAAAAGTAAGTCAAATTTGCCATTAACTTGTCTTCTGAGTAAAAGAAGGTGGAAATTAATGTAGGATATTATTAGTCTAGTTACAGAAAGTTTGCAAGAATTATGAGAGATCATGTGTATAAAAAAAAGTCATTTTTTCTTTTGTTTTCACATTCCCAACTCAGGATAATTTAGAGCAAACATTTTTGCTAGCAGTTAAGACCCTGATAAATTGTTTCAAATGCACATTCTATTACTTTTGTGACACAGATGACTGGAAATGTGATCAGTATCATTGGTGCCATTATGGAAGGAAAAAATTGAAAGTTTTTCCACCCATTACCAAGTCATACTATGTATTGATTCGACCGGATGGCCAAAATGATGACAGATTTAAGAGATTTGCTTACATGACAAACTCCGCTAACAGAGTTGTTATTCATTACAAAGGAGGCAATTCTGCACTCTGTGATATTGATCCGCATGTACGAACTTGCCCTTCAGTTTTAAGAAAATTGGAAGAAAAAGAAGCACCACCATCTGTGGTGTATAAGAAAGAAATCAGCAAGTCTGTATTATCCATAGATAATCAATGTGTTATGCTTCCACGTAATTGTAAGCAAGTAAAAAATTTACAGTTACGATCTCGGCAAAAACTAAGGCTAACACATAATGCTCTATATAGTTTGCATGAATTGGCTTATGACATGAGAAATTTTATCTTAAAAATTATCACCTTTCCTGATCTCATTGTGATTTGTGGCTTTCAGGAACTAATGAAAGAAGTCAACAAATTGCTTCAGCTTGGTTCAACAGGACAGCTTCTGTCATATGACACCACATATAAGCTTGGTGATTTTTATGTATCAACATTTCTTTTCAGAAATCTCTTATTTAAATCATCTCCTGTCATGCCAGCACTAATCATGTTACATGAGAGAAAGTTGAGCAGTACTCACAGTGAGATGGCAAGGTTTGTGGCAAGTGAACGTCCTTGTTTAGCCAATGGAAAGAATAAAATCCCCTTGGTTACCGATGATGAAAAGGGATTTGAAATTTTTGACAATTTTTTGCCAAAAATTCATCATTTTCTTTGCTGGAATCATTTACTGAAGAATGTTAAAAGATGGTTAAAAAGTCATGGTGCCTCTACAGCAGAAATTCAGTCCTATATTGACAACTTGCGCACTTTGTTTCATCAAGAAACTGAAGAAAAATATAATTATCATTTAAAGGAGTTGAGAAAAAAGTGGAGTCAACCTTTTCTTCAGTATTTTATGACCGAAATTCACAAAAAGGTAACCTTTTATGTACCAATATTTAGAAATTAAGTTAATAGCTATAATATTGTGTGCATAGGTCCCACAGAATATTGGTCGGTGGAATTTAGAAGTTTATGGAGTATATAATCCACTAAGTGGCATTACTACTAACCAGTCATAAGGTTTTAATTCCATACTAAAGGGACTTCAAGGATGGAAAGAGATTCCAGTAGACTCTGCAGTGCTTTCACTTTACCATTTGCAAGTATATTATTGGAATGAGTGGCAAAGAGGACTGGCTGGTATAAATTTCACTAACTATCTTAGTATTATCTATTTACACATGTCTTGATTATAGGTTTAGGTGAGTACAAGTTAACAGAACAATTTTCAAGTCTTCGCATACAACCTGATGAGGTCAATTTGATATCCACTGCTTCTTTGGAGGATATCATTGACAGTCTGAAAAATGGAATTTCGATTTCTAGTGTGGCAGATGTAACAAATTCACAGACAAGGTCAATATTGTGTGGCTATAAAATTAAGTCTCATGGCTCAATCATATTCTAATAAAATGCTGTGTTTTGTGAAACTCAAAAGTACGGCAATAAAATTACTATGGCATAAGGGTGGCCAGATTTTTTTTTTTTTTTTTACAAACTTCTAAATAACCTCTTGCTAGGGAAAAGAATCGTTCTCCAATGGCTGCACACCATACTCATCAAACCAGTGATAAAAATTCACAAATAATGAGGGCAAGGTAAGTGTTTATAGTAATTCATCCTTTAATATAACTAGTGCATATGCCAATTAAAAGTGCTTTCAGATAAATTGCTGATTTTTGTCCATCTAGATTGCTGATCCACAATGGCTGTGTTTCTCATGACCCAAAGTTAGGAACATTTACGGATTTGGGCTCTAATGGTAAACCTCATGTAGTCAGACTTTTTCCATCTGAGGATTGTTCCTGCCCTTCTACGAGTACTTGCTACCATCACATTGCTGTAAATTTAAGTTTGGGGATTAACGTTGCAGAAGAAAGGAAAACCATTCATTTGACCCAGTTGCGATGGAATACACGTGCTAAGGGCCAGAAAAGATCAGGTCGGAAAAGACCTAGACAAGGTTTGAATTAATAATAAAAATCAATGTAGCTTTAGTTTAAAGTAAAGTGTAATAATTGTCCAGGAGACTGCAATGTTGTAGCTGCACCAGATTCAATTTCTAGTTCACTCACTGATAATTTAACAACACAAGTATGTTATGGATGTCTGCAATTATTATTGTTATTATATTGATGATATTAATAATGATTTATTCGCTTTTTGATGAAGAGATAGCTTCCGATCCTCTTGTTAATATCAGTGTACAACAAACGAGTAATTCAAAGAAGGTATTCTTTACTGCTATTTCTTGACTGAGTGTAATTATAGTTAATTCCATTGCAGGAAGTTTTAGACAGGAGTGCAGTGAGAAACCTTGTGAGGAAAACATTACCCACACTAAAGGTAAGTCCTCACTATTAATCAACATGATAGTGCTGTTTGTTCATTTGTTGTTTTGTCACAGACAAACTGTGTAGACAATGTGCAGGATGCTTGAATGATAACTGTGGAGCTTGCGTGTACTGTAAGGACATGAAGAAATTTGGTGGACCAGGTAAATTGAAACAGAAGTGTATCCAAAGAAAGTGTATTAGTCAGCTACAGAAACCACCTGAACAAGTAAGCTGGCATGTCTGATGATGTGCAGAATAGATAATATGGCTTCTCAATGATAAGCCATATTAGCTATTCTGACACCATATTGTGTACAGAAAACACTTTTGAAGACTGCTACAGCCAAAATTCTGAAATCATCTCATTACATTCCACCTACTGCTACTGAAACTATACTGGTAACATTCTATCAGAACAATCTTCAAATAATATTATAATGTATATTGTGATATTTTGTGACTTAGGTATCTGCCCAAAGTAGTTATTTTCTTGGAAGTAATGGATGCATCAATTTAGATGATTTTTTACAACAGCATTCACGTGCAAGGCATTCTATACTTGGTGATGGAAATTGTTTGTTTTGAAGTTTCTCTTATATTCTATTTAAAACAGAGACAAATCATCTTGATGTACGTAAACTGCTGGTGGAGTTTATAGGCCTCAACTGTAGCCTTTTTTGATCATATTGCCATCCATTATCTGTGAAAGATCACATTGACAAGATGAAAAATAATTATGTTTGGGGGACACATGCAGAAGTATTTGCACTGGCTCTCTATTTTTCCATTCCTGTGTTTGTTGCTATGGAGAGAAGTAATCGCGAATATTATTGGGCGAAGTATGGCATGTCACAAACTCCAAGTGTAATTTTTCCAACTGATTTTCATGCCACTCTACCTAATGATTTGGGTCATGTTGAAATATGTCATGTGAACAGAAATCATTATGATGTAGTAATCAATGCAGTGGATAGTTCTCTTCCAAAGACTGTACCTTACAATGGTACTGCTTCTTCCTCTGCTGTGAACTCTATTATAATTGATTGATTTTTTTTATTGCTACAATACTTTGAAATATTTGGCTTTGAATTCTACAATAATTTTAATGATTTTACTGTAATGCTAGACACTACATGAAAAAAAAACGCTCCTCATAATCAGTGGTATAAATTGTTTACACTTCAACGGCTATCTAACTTGATCTAGGGTTTGGAATTCAAATATCAAACAATAATTTTAACCTAAGTTTTACAATAAGTACATAATAGCTATATATACACATTTCAGAAATTCGTGAGAGGTCGATCCAGAATGGTTGCCGAAACTGACCACACCCTTTTCATTGGTAGTGATATTTCTCTTGAGCAGCTAAAGCTACCAATTTCATTACAATGCAGTGGAGTAGGAAGTGGGGTGCCACTGGCCCCTCCGATAATTCTGAAGGGGGACCTGCCAACCAATATTTCCCCCTGCTCATATTAAATTAGACAATTTACACCCATGACAAGTAATCTTTATAGTTAAATTAGATATGATGCACAATGAAAGGTTGTATAGTGTGAAAGTTAGCAATTACTATATCAGCTACTAATAGTTATGCTAGTTTAGATACATCACCTTCATTTTAAGCAGCCTGTACAAAGTTTGGCTCAAAAGAAACCTTAGTGCAGCTGTCTTCCTTTTTTTTTCCCTTCCAATTTGAAAGCACACTGCTTGAAGAGTGATGTTTTACTAAATTTGTAGATTATAAGTTTGCAACACTGTTTGTAGTAAGTAAACTATCAGTATAATTCTGGTTTACCATGCTAGTGTTCCAGGTTAACATTGTCAGTACACCATCAGTATAGTAAACTGACAATGATCAAGCAGTGGGTGACTCCAAGCTGAATGCATAAGTACATTTTGGCCTCAGCAGCAACATCTTAATATAATATACTTTGCACATTAAAACTGACAATCTTAATAACTGCTTAAATTCACAGCAAGAGGTGAGACTAGAGAGTGTTTAACATCACCTAAGCTAACATGTTTAAGTTATAACAGCTTTCAATATTTCCTCTCAACAGCATTGTTTGTACAGGGTATGGTTTCAGAACCACGGTTGAGAGTGTCACATTAAAAATTTTTTTTATTTCAGGAGAAGTTTTCATTTCCATAAAATTGGTGAAAGTTTTGTAGCAAATGTAACCCTGAAGATCATAATAATTTCAGAGGTGCAAAACAAGTTGTTGTTTGTTGTTGTTGTTTGTTGTTGTTGGTTGTTTTTTTTTGGGGGGGGGGGAACAAATCACCTAACAATGGCAATTTATTTCTCCAATTAATAATTGCGTGATTCAAGGAAATTAAGTTAAAATAAAAATTGCTTAGTTTTAGTTTATTCATTCTACCAGTAGGTATTGTTTCAATGGGATTGGCCGTCTTCTACAGGTCTTTGGTTTAAGTTTTAGTTAACTAAAACGACGCTACTGTGGGGTATGCTTATTGTTAAAATTTTTTTAACAAAGTGGATTATTATTTAGTTACTCAATAAGCTAACTCCAATAGTTTAGGATCTGTGCAAATGATTGATTGGGTTTAACCTAGAGAGTTACTATGGCCACCGTACAGATCTTAGACACTGAAAAATAGGCCAGACTATTGGAAGTCAACTATCAAATAGTGATTCTGAGTTAATTCAGAACTCAGAAGCATTAGGTTGCTTGATGTGCATTGTATTGTGATGACAAACTTGACAAGACTACCAACCACTCTCAGATGGACTCTAAACTTATAAAAGCATAAATAATTTACCACAGTCATAGACAATTTAGGATAGCCGCCAAGTTTGGTCCTTGTAGAGGGGTTTCTTCCTCCTTACCTGCTTCTTGTGACAGCATCATTATGGAGTGTGATTAATCATTGCTGCCATAGGACTCACATTTACCTTTAAACATCAGTGTAACGCTACGCAAGATAAGGCGGTCAGTACGCTACGCAAGATAAGGCGGTCAGTAATCGGGTCCGGTCCGGTCCGGTCAGTAAATGAGACCCTACCCAGCCAGACTCTCTTTTCTTTTCCGCGCCGCTTGCACGCGCGCCTCCTCCAGAGAGTCTTGGCCCGCGAGACTAAGACATGTCAAGCTCGACTACTGCCAACAAGCCTTTGGTTTTGCAAGGCTTTAAGTGTGGTCTTCCAGAGCCTCAACAGAGGATTATTGATAGAGAATTTGAAATAATATTTTGGGATTCACCTCTTCTTGAAAGTAAGAAAAAAGACGTGGTGGGACTGTTATTCATTCAGTACCCCACCAGAGTCGATGCAGACTTTATAGACCAATACCCATCACTTCGAGTAATTAGCAACCACGGAGTTGGAGTCGACCAAATAGACGTAGCTGCTTGCGTCTCTAGGGGAATCAAAGTTGGCTACACTCCCCATGTGAGCGGAGTAACTGCTGACATGGCGTTCTCACTCTTGCTTGCAAGTGCTCGCAGAGTTTGTGAGGGAGACGGGATCGCAAGGAGTCCTTCTACGCGCGCATTCGAATTAAATTGGCTTGGGACTGAAGTTACTGGTGCCACCATTGGCATAGTAGGCTTGGGAAGAATAGGGAAGAAAATTGCTCTTAGAGCTTTGGGCTTCAAAATGAGAATCCTGTACTACAAAAGGAATAGGCTGGATGAAAACACAGAGAAGGAGCTGTCTTCCCAGTACTACAATAATCTCCTTGACATGCTTCCAGAATGTGATTTCGTTGTGCTTGTATTGCCAGGTAGTGAAGAGACATACAAGATGTTCTCTGTAACAGAGTTTGGGGCCATGAAGAAGACGGCCATTTTTGTGAACGTGGGTCGAGGAAGTACGGTTGACCAAGAAGCGCTGACATCAGCTCTCACTGAAGGCAGAATAGCAGGTGCAGGTGTGGACGTTACAGATCCTGAACCTCTTCCGAGAGACCATCCTCTACTGCGAGCTCCTAACCTCACTATTTCCCCTCATTGTGGAAATGCCACTATGAAGTCTCAGTTGAAGGTGGTCCAGCGCTCAGTGGACAATATTCTGTGCGCACTTAGAGGAGAGACCTTGATCAGTGAAGTATTTAAGAACTGAGTTCTCTTTGTTTTTATTTCATTCTTTAAAAACAAAATTTATTGAAAAGTTTAATGTTCAGGATACTAAACCAGAAAGTTTGTTGAATGAAACCATTTATAAAAAAAGTACATGCATCATTAATATAACAACTTTCATCCTTTGACCTAAATTTGGGTACCTCCCTGTCATTTAGTGCAATCTTCACCCCTGCCCAAGTCGACTGTCTACAAATATCTGTAACAATCCAGAGTGTCTGGAACAGTCTAAATAAAAACTATGCTGTAGATTGTGCCAGAATTGATAACCTCACAATTACCAAGTGTCTACAGAAGTTGGTATGAGGTAGGTCCTACCGAACTAGTGGGAAGCATGAAATTTCCACTGTATATTATTGCTTCATCTCTGTATTTTTTTCTTGCTGAATCGAACTTGAATTGTTTCTTCTTGCACTTTGTGTTAGTTAGTTAGCACAGGCACTCCTCCCTAAAGGAAAGCTCCTCCAAGAAGGAACAGCTGCCTTTCTGCAAAGTGTGCGAGGACCATTCATTGCAAGGGAACCGTGTCTGCACTCATTAACATTGTTGCTTTTAATTAATAGATGATAGCACAAGAAACTGAAATTGATTGCAAGATATAAAAACACATGGAGTAAGCCAGCCAGTGGTGTAACATGGTCTGCCACTATCGACTCCATGTTTAATAAATAATTATGAAAATACAGTCATTGCCGTCTCTTCATACTATCTATGTATGCCACAGCATGGTTTATCTCTTTCTTGAAGGAAGCATTATCAGTTCTGACGTTGACGGAAACGTAGCTGTTGTAGACAAAGAAAAACCTGGTGCAAACATGGTCACTTTCGGGCATGACCCAAATGTCTTTATTCTTCTTCAGCTCCTTACTGTTCACAACTAACAAACAAACAAATTAATTAAATTCCAACTACAGTGGAGATTAGCAACTTAATTTCCCTTTTTAACACGTGCAATTTAACAAGCCACAAGCATATAATCCCCCCACATGAAATATGTGACCGGTTTTGGGAAAATCGGCCTAAACGCGGCAAACAATTTTTTTCAGTATCACCGGGTAAAGCCTTATGGGTTGATTTTTTTCGAAAAAATTTTTATGGCAGAAATGGATAGACACCAGTTAGCTCTAGCTTATGACGCAGTTGTAAGCTCTGGCCTGCTCTAGAACTCACAATAGGAGGCTAGAAACACTAGCCGGTTGGACTCGTGTACGGAGAGTTGCTAAGAAATTATTGGTGGGCTTTTCACTAACAGCCGGGAAAAAACTGTAGCTAACTAATTCACTTACTATTCTACTTAATTCACGTACTCACACAATTCTCGCCATCATAGTTTCTTAAGGAGCCCTGCATTAAGCCTTTTAGACTTCTTTCAATCCGCCTGTAACCGGTATATTCCATAGTGTTCCAGAGACACGCAGTAATAGTATACGGACACAAGGCACGCCCCCTGACCTTAGCAACGCCTTTACCTGGCATTTTTTTGAAATCAGCAATAATAAGTTTAGCAAAAATACTGAAGTGTTGTAGTGCGTAGGGCGAAGACGACTTGTGCTACAGCTTCCAAATTAGGAGGAAGGCATCCCAAGGCCCCGTGCAGCCTACTGGTAGAATAAATTAGAAAACTTTAGATGCCGCGTTTAGTCGGGTTTTCACAAATCCGGTCACATATATTATCCTTTAATTAATGAACCTTGTTGTAATCAAATATGTAAATTATGAATGTTAGGTTACAATTCTAGATGCATACATTCAGGAAACAGCCAGACTATATGGTTTCATGTCTTGTCGCCAACAGACTCAAACTTCATGCTCAGTGATGTGACAATATTGAGTCCAGTATTCAAGAAATAAAGAACGATTCTTTAGTTGTTCTTTAAAGCGCAATGTGAACTACTTACTAGTTTATAGGGCATATGGGAAAAAAGATGGTTTGAAAAGTGTAAGGTGTGGCTTTAGCATGTCGGCTAGTCATATAACTTCATTACATGAGTCCTGGCTACAACCAACTGTGAAATGATGCTCTTACTATGCCAGATAGATTTCTGTTTTGGACTCAAACAGGATTTTTCACTTGGGAGGAGCATATAGTGCATCAACAAAAACTATTATTTATAGAGAGAGAGGGAAAGGATAATACAGGCTGAAATTTCTTTTTAGTCGAAATATAAAAATTGCACTGAAACCCTAAAATTTGGCAAATATGTGCAGTAAAAAAAAGAAAAAAGAAAAGACATTAGAGTGAATTGTAAAAATGGTAGGAACAGTAAGCAGCCAGATGTTGCACTTTGTACTTTAAATTGGTAACACTGCACTAACCATCCACCAAACTTACAAAAGATGCACAAAATAAACTCGCATACATAAATACAATGCACACACACACGCACATGCACATGCACACACACACCTTCACAGAGGGCAATGCATTTCAAGTTGACCTCGGACACCAGAGGATCTTCTTTAGGTCCTGGAGCCTATGTGACAAGCAAGAAAAGAAAAATTTTTTTTAGGATTTGACACATTATACATATAAATGCATACTTGTACTCAACGATTTTTTTTTGCCTTACCCCCCCCCCCCCCCCCCCAAAAAAAAAGTTCCCTTAAAATTATGACATTTCCTAATTTTAATTTCTTGCTTAGAGAGAGTAATGAAATTAGACAACCAACCTCTGGGAACAGACTTCTAGCAAACAAGCAACACAATTAGAATTATGCATGGCTTGTTTTGGGGGTAATAGCGGTACTACAGAGTAGCTAGAAAACCACTGAGAATATAAGCAACTACTGTGGGCAGCAAGAAATTATTTGCTCACGTGAGTACGGTGTGACAATAGGGGGGCATTACTAACATGCTCACGACCGTACGGCCAAAAAAAACCTAGCTTTTTCTGAAAAAAAAAAGTTGAAACAAAAAAATTCTGGCAGTTTTAAAGGGGCTTAAATTATCCAGTGCAACACTTTGATGCTTGTTCAGGAAGCCACTGACTTCGAGGTCCGCTATTTGTTGTGTGACTGATTGACTGACAGACAAACTGAGTACCGTAACTTTTTCGTGTATGCGTGCTGAGTGTTAATAAGAATAATTTATGTATACCTAATGAATCAGGTATCAATATATGAAAATAGTAGATATAAGTGCTGTTTTTAACCTGCAATGACTATCACCAGTAGTTTCAATGCAGAACTCCAATTCCAGCACTTGGTAAAAAGCAAAACTACCACAGGCAGCAAGAGATTATTTGCTCACGTGATTAAGACGTGATGATAGGGGCATTAGTTACTTAGTACCTCACAGAGCTGACTGCTTCACTTTATCTAAAAAATCAGCTCAAAATTAAAAAGGTAGCAGAATAAATGGACTCATTGCCATTCTCAGTAATTTCATACCTTGATTCAATGGTTAATTGTCAGTATCTCCAAAATCAGAGGGCAAGGCAGACAGACAGGCAAGATGACTACCACAACTCTCACACATGCATGGTGAGGGTTAACAATAATAACAATAATAATAATAATAATAATATGGGTGGGTCCTGTGAAGATATAATTCATGATGTCCAAGTAATGAAAGATGCCGAAGACATTGGCCTATCTTTGAATGCTGCAAAGTGTGAGATTGTGTGTGATGACATGACATCCTGTGGCACACAACTTGTTGCTCTACCTGGTGCACAACTGATAAAGGAGTCACAAGTTCAGCTACTAGGTTCTCCTTTGGGTGACGAAGAATGCATATCTGTAGCTTTGGCAGAAAAAGTGGAAGAGCTACAGAGATTGGGTAAGCGGCTGCAGATGCTAACAGCACATGATGCACTGGTTTTGTTGCGCAATAGTTTTTCCCTGCCCAAGTTACTGTACATCCTCAGGACTGCTCCATGTTTCAGATCGGCCACCCTTGAGACATATGATGATTGCCTGCGTGAGATTCTAGGTGGAGTGACCAGCAATCTCCTTGAGCGAGACAGTCAGGCATGGGTCCAGGCTACTTTACCAGTGAAGTTGGGAGGTTTAGGGATTCAGAGTGCAGTGAACATTGCTCCATCTGCCTTTTTGGCATCTGTTCACTCCTCCTCAGAGCTGGTAGATGAGATTTTGCCTCCTACTTCCTCACCTCAACTTGCACCCTTTGTAGTCGAGGCGAAGTCAGCATGGTCAGCCGGGCATGTATTTCCAACTCCTGAGGGTACTGCAGCTACCAAACAAATCATGGGACTCAGTGAGAACAGTATCAACTGCTCAACACCTCCTAGATACTGCTGCCAATGATGCGGAACGTGCTCGATTACTGGCTGTGTCTACTAAGGAGTCCAGTGTGTGGTTGAGAGCCCTTCCAGTGTCCTCTCTGGGCCTCCGCATGGATGACAACACAGTGCGGGTGGCAGTGGGACTTCGTCTAGGGACCTCAATATGTGGACCACACCAATGCCAGCACTGCTCAGTAATAGTTGATGAGCTAGGTAGGCATGCCCTCAGTTGCAGACAAAGTGAAGGAAGACATCAACGTCATACCGCACTGAATGACATCGTGAAGCGGGCTCTGTCATCAGCCAAGATCCTGTCTCGACTGGAGCCGCCTGGTTTGGTCAGGTCAGATGGCAGGAGACCAGATGGTGTGACCCTGGCACCTTGGAAATCAGGTCGTTTGCTGGTATGGGACGCGACTTGCCCAGACACCTTCGCACCATCCTATAGAACTGATGCTACCCCAGCACCAGGGAGAGTGGCTGCCGCAGCAGAGGAGAGAAAAGAAAAGAAATATAGTAGCCTTCCACCGAGCCATTTCTTTTCTCCACTTGCAATCGAGACCATGGGAGTGCTGGGCCCCAAGTCGATGGCCTTGGTAAGGGATCTGGGTAGACGGATCAGGCTGGAGACAGGGGAACCTCGTTCAACTGACTATCTCCTGCAGCGTCTCTCGATTGCGATTCAGCGAGGGAACTCCGTATCAGTATACGGAGGCATCACAACCTGACTTCATTTTATTTCTTTATTATTATTTTATTTTATTTTTATTTTATTTTATTTAAAAGTTTTATTATAATAAGTTACAATTATTAAGGGTGCCCGCACATAGCAACGCGCACCGCCTGTAGATCCGGACATTAATTTATTCCCCACCAATACCCCACCATTCGATAATACGCGAGCAGAAACAATCGCGCATTAGTAGCAGAAGTATACTTTGCGAAGTTGTGGTGTTTTAGTTTAGCTTCTTGTTGTCTTTTATTCGTTTACAGCAACTATCCATACGTCGTCTGAGCTCACGCAGCAAGTTGCACCAGGCTGCCTCTCCACCAGTAGCCGTTCTCTGGACTATGCGCTCCTGAACTCAAGTGGATGGATCCACCAGGCTCGATTTCTGCGGAGCGAAGACTTCCCAAGCTGCGCAAATCTAATACCTTCACCTTTGGCTATCTCCAATAAACTGCTCTCTCTTCGGACTCTCTTATTATTGTTGTATTGATGTTTGTTTACTCTTGATATAGGCGGGCTCTTTTTAGAACCAATACAAACTAATTGAAAAAAAATTGCTCGCGTACTCGTAGTACGAGATATGGGGGTGGGGCTATTTCTTAAGAATTGCGAGTGGAATTAAAGTTCCAAATTTTTGGTCAGTTTTTCTTGGAATCTAATAATGAGAACGACACAAAAATTTTATACACGGGTAAACCAAAAAAAAATGAACTGCACTACAGCGAGAATTTTTCAATATCTTATAAATAGAAAAAATTGCGAATATATCATAAAGTAATATTGAAATGGATAAGAACTCGCTGTCTTGCAGTCGAGTATCGGCTCGGCTAGTAGTGCACCAAATTGCGGAGCTCCAACTTACCGCACCGCTCCAAAAAAGTGCCCCAAAGTTTTATAACCAGGCCCCGATATTTCCTCCAGATTCGCTCTAAAATTAGTGAGCGGCTCCTTCGGCAGGTACTTTGTCCTTGTGTTGTGGTGGAGAAGCCCCTGTAAGTATACAATAGTAGTAATCGTGCATAGCAACCATCAACAAAAAATTGCGTAGGCGGTGTGCGGGCACCCTTAATTATCATCATTTATTATAATTATTATTTATTATATTATTTATTAATCACTCATTTAATTTTATTTGTTATCAGTATTATAGTGGCACAATCATCTATGAATTTGTAAGATATAAAAATAAAAATAAAAATAATAATAATAATAACAACAACAACAACAACAACAATTGCTGTCCTATTACTAAACTCTAACCTTAATCATTGTACTGCCAGTATAATTAAAGGAGACGCCTGAGTTGGGGCTGAGATACACTCCACTGCCGTGAGCAGCTCCGTGAAGCTATGGCAACAAACGACATTCAAATACTAACCTTGTGCATGCTCACACACATACATACCTGCAATTTACTACCTGTTGCATTGATGAGCCCTTTCCTTAAAATAGAATGCCAGTTCTCCACATTGGATCCACTAATACAAAAAAAAAAATTATTACAGTCAAGTGACTTCCTAATGGTGTATTGAGTATCTCACACATTGTGGGCTAGTTTAAATCATGTGTTCACATGTGCTTGATGAATCACTCACTGGAAAGCAAACTGACTGTCATGCTCTGCCTTAGCCTTCTTGAACACTGTTTCTTTGTTAGGAGGACTACTGATGAGGAGAAATTGATATTTAGTTGCCATGGACTTGAGTTGCTGGTAAAACAGAAAAAACAACAAACATAATAAAAAAGAAGACATGATTGCCCATTTCCAAGGCAACATTAGAGAAACCATTTATAGGATATTAGCTAGATAGCTTTACAGTTTGTCTGTCAGTGTAGCATAAATGAACTTTCACTCTCAGATGTGTAATTAGTCACATGTGTGATAACAAGTGACGATAAATCAATTATGTGACGACACTATGATGTAACATTCTGACACAATACTACTAGTAGGGTGGCTTAGAGGAAAAAAGTGGGGACTTAGTTACATCTTTGACAAAAGTCCCAAATTCTTTTTGGTGGTCTATATGATCATACTAACTAGAAAAATCCACGGCTGCAAGCACAAATTTGAAAGGAGCCACGGAAATTAGCCAATTAAGCCAATTTAGTGACGTTCAATGATCAAAATTAGTTTATGTAAGATAAACTTTGAATGAAAGTCTAAATACAATTCTTAGTATTTTGTATATCCATAGACTACCCAAATCTAAGGCTGCAAGCTCAATTTTGAAATGAGCCAAAGTTTTATTTAAAAAATATATATATTTGTGTCCAATATTTGAATTTGAGTGGTCTATATTGATCCTACCAAAATTTAGATTTACCATCATAACTTTGAAAGTGAGCAACCTTTTATTTGTAAAATTGCATTATTGACTTTCAAAAATAATAATTATATGTGACATTTTCAGAATGTCCATAGCATGCTTAATCATCGCTGGACTATCTGCCTTCTCATAGAAGAGTGGCAAAAGAACTGCATTGGTTAAGTACATCAGGTTGACAAGAAGCATGAAAACTTGCCCAAGACATTGGCTGGTACTCTTTCTTGGTTGACTCTAATGCCATCATAGCATGTTTGAGCCACTTCTGCTCCTGTAACCTTGCACTCTCTAGGTTACCATGAAATTCCAAACAGAGCCTAGCTGGCACAGATGTCTTACTTTCATTCAAAGCTACAGCTGGAACTATGGCATAGGAAGCTGGAAGAGAAAGCTCATCAGTAGCGTATGCAGCAGGTTGATACCATCTTCAACAATAGTATCAGTATCTTCAGAGTGGTACTCAACGATACTAATACCTGTACCATGAAATGAAGAGTCAGCAGTAGTAGATGACGGGTTGTGGTCTATGTTGTCCATTGCACCAGCTATAATGCCCCTTTTGCAAATGCGATGGACAAACAACATCATTTAAGCGGTATTGCCTGCACATTGAAAGAGAGCCATGCTCTCTTCTAGTTGGAGAACCCGGTCATAAGTGATACTGATACCCAGACTACTAAACTGTTCAATAAGTTTTTTGCTGCGCAAATGAGAATGAATATTCAGGCCAATATATATAGGAAGGGGGGGCTCTCGATCAAGTGTGTGACTTTTGCCATTTGTTTTTTTTTCTTGTAGTTAAACAAAATCAACTGAGATATAATAAGGCAAGTTTGGGTATCAACGCAATCAACACAGGGACCATACAAGATCACTGAAATTAAGAGTTTCAAGTTATGTATATGGTACCGAATCCTTTTGACAGTCATTGGCAAAATTGCCGTCAAACATGAAATTATATATTTATATTAGATATCTCACTACGAACCAGCTTTGCAACACTAGCCAATTGTGTGGCTTCTGATTTAGAGTGAGATGGAAAACAAGCATTTTGCATTATTGTTTTCATCCCATCAGGAAAAATCAGGACAACATGTCTTCCATCAGAATATTCTTGCATTCCATGCTGCTTATAGTGATCGAGAAGCTCACCTTTAAACCGGGTTTTGTTTACTGTTGCATCAGGGATGAAGTACTTTATCCGTTGTTCATAAACTCTGCATAGTTCACCCAACTTAAAGGAGTAAATACCCTGACTTAGGCATCATCTATCTGCACAACAACCTCAGAAAATGCACGTCCTCTAGCTTGCTTTTAGGAGTTTTGTGTTGAAAAGGTACGATATCGATTTCGATACATTGTCAAGCAGTTAAGGTGATATTTTGCTTCTAAAGCAATTAAATCTCCACTACTAACTTTTGCAAGAAACTCATGATCACTCATCTCGGTAGCCATACCCTTAACGGACTTATCAACGTTCAAAGTCGTGACTTCATGTAGCTGTTCTGTTGTGATTTTATCACAAAATATGCAAAGGTCCCTTAGCAAGCTACTGTGACGTTTCGGACGATGATGTTCATCTTCAATTTCAGTTGATTCCCTCTTCCTCTTCAATCTAGCACGTTCCAACATTGAATTATTGATGGCACTGCTTGTGCCATGAGGCTTTGTTGCTCAAGAATTGGTAGCTGTTCCTTCATCTCCAAAGTCTATTCTGACTGGCAAAGAATTGATTTTCTGGAGTTCTTCAACATTCTTCAAGAAGTTCTTGTACACATCCAAAGCATTTCTAGAAGGACAACGCAAATCTTCTTCTGACTTAGCCTGACAGACTATGCACAGTTTCCAGTCAATCTTGTGGGCCATGCTGTCCAGATAAACTGTACTCCAGATGATGCCCTGTCATGTAGCCTAATCAGCATTCATGTAGCAGCTATAACTAGACTTATTAACACATGCATATAGTCCAGCTTTACATACCTTAAAAAGCATCTTCCTATTTTCGCGCTAATTTTCGCGTTTTTTTTATTGTTATGTCCATAAGTCTACTCCAGTTGTTATTTGTGATTGCAGCCATACCATTTCTGATAGTCCATATAGTCTCCTATCTACTGACAAAATTTGGTGCTTTTGTCAATTTTGTAACTATAAAATCCCTAAGCTACCCTACTATACTCCATGAGATGGTGTATGTATGTACCACCATGATGTCAATTCACTAAGGACAAAATTGGTAGTGGAAAATTACAGAAGGGTAAAAAAACACTGTCGTACAGAACAAGAATATCTGTCTATTTTGAAAGCATCAAATAAAACAATAACAAACAAAAAACAACAAAACAACAACAACGAGTCACATGTATTTAAGTAGACCTACTTGCTAATTATTCATTGAACTCCAGCTGCATTTTGAACTTTTGTAACTAGAAATAGACTAGTACCTCTTATCCCTGATTTCCCATCCTATGTCCTATTTCCAACCTTCCCCCTACCCCATTATGTCTACCACAAACACTCTAGCCTAGCTTACCCGGTCTTCTGGAAGAAAAACTATATGTGCTCGACATGTAGCGATAATCCTGGAGGGAAAATACAAAATTTAATCTTTAAATTTCAATCATTGAATAAACATTTTTTTAGCTTTTGAACACAATACAGCGAGTGCCTGGCAATTGAGCTAAATGAAATAATAACAATTCTAGATATAGCATCCTGCTGGATATGTTTAAGAATACTGCCATGTTGTAAAAATTGAACCTTGTATATGCCCACACTTTCTTATAACTCACCACTGCATGAGAGGAAAGCTAAGCCGATGGCGTTTTTCTTCTTCAGAAGTTAGCCGCCCTTTCTGCATGCATGGAATGGAATACATTAACCACATGAGTGAGCAAATACACTTTAGAACAAATAAAATGTATGTGTTGTTACAAATGATTGGGTTATATTTGTGAGTGGCAGACTAAACAACCAGTAGCTCATCAATAGAAAATATATACACGAAATAATAACTATTATTACACATAAGAATATTAGCAATAAAAGAAAAAAAAAAACAACAGCAACAACCTTACCTCAACATCCTCTCTGTGCTTTACAACATCTTTTATAACTTTCCTCACCAAATTATAATCTGTGTGCTTCAAAACAAAAAGAAAAACCAAAATCAATCTAGTCCAGTAGTCCAGGTGATGAAATAGTTATAGTTACAGAGAAACAACATAGGTAGGTATGGACTCACATTGGGGTCCAGGGCCAGCCTGTCGCGATGGTCAGGGTCCACAATTGAGGGATAAGGATCTAGAATATCTTTGTGCCTTGTACTACTGGCTGCCGCAGCGGCCATTGCTATCAGCAAGTCCACCACCTACATTAAATCAACACATAGTGACACCATCTTCACTTAGCCCTAGCCCTCACACTTAAGATAGCAAGGGGGGAGGGAATCATGCTAAAGATTCTCTTTTTTACGTATAAAACTCGAGTATATTCACCATTATATCACGTAGCTATCTATACATTTATGTGCTGCATAGGCTTGTGGATCCACTTGGATTGGACACAACATTATATTACAGCTATACCTTGTGAAGTATGCCACGTAACTCATTCTTTAATTTAATTCATATTATTCCTTTTTACCTTCAAGCACTAATGGGAGTGGTTGTTACTACTCCTCTGTTGACAGGCATACAGACTGACATATGGCAGACAGACAGATCGACAGACCGACCCAAACGAGCTGCAACCCTCACATGATTTAGTATCATGCAAGTTGAAGAAACGACTTTAGTTTCTTACTTTGGAATCTGCCGCTATGGTCGCTGCTGAATCTGCCATAACACCCATTGTCTGGAAGGAAAAGACGCACAGGTCCCTGGTACACACACTGGGCTATAAACAACAGGCACACAACCAGCATGCACACGTGCAGCCCACACACGAAACAACGAAATACGATAATTACAGAATCCATTATGTGAACATTCGTACCTTCATTAATCCACATTCTATCACATGTCTTTCATCACATATCACACAATACTCATTCAGAGACAGAATTCTATTTAGAGCATATCTAAACAGCTGCATACATACACACACACACACACACACACACACAGTTGACAGTAAAGTGTGAAATACATTGGTCAGCCACAAACCATTGCAAGAAAACCATCCTCCAGAGAAAACTGCGCTTCATGGTGACTCTAAAACAACAAACAAAAATGGAATAGCTACAAGTACACTATAAAAATTATAATTACTATCAGTAATTTACCGAAATATTAGTTACAGTAATCTGGGCCCCCAGAGAGGCTTGCTTGTGGTATCTCGGTCCGGACGCAGACCTGAAACAGACCAGTAATATCACCAAAAACTACCAGCTACTCCACCTACCACTCAAGCTGAGGTGGAGCCGATGACTGCGATGCAGACGCCACTATAACAGTGGTTAAATCATCAGTCCTGGCATAAATAACACCCATGGGTCTAACTTACTGGAATCTTCTATTCTGGAGTGGGACAGCTCTTTCCAGTGCCGAGACAAATACTTCTCCATGATGCTACATTACACACAGTGAAGCTGCAATACATGGAGCACTACAAGACATTGGACTCACTCACCTCTTCATCTGAACACCTATACCAGTTTTCTTTCTCTTTTCTCCATATTCCCCGTAAGCATGAAACACCTCCACTAATGGCTCTGTTTGTAAAGCATAGAGAAGTGATCAAAGTGTAGTAGTAATAACAATAATAACTAATAAGCAAGAATAAATAACATAAAATCAAACGTAAATAATTAAATATAAAAGTAATTAAAAGATACATTATATTATTCATGTTGTTAAAATAATTTCATAATGACCTGATCCATCTGGGTACATCCTGCTGCTCTGAATATGAAGCAAAATAACCAACGGTTTCTCCAAATCCACACCCCAGCCGCTAGCTGTGTGCAACTGTGCAGTGAGCATGTGCACACACACACACACGTGTACAAACAAACACCAATCAATCAATCAATCAATCAATGAAACACTGGCAGACTTACGTCTAGAAGATTATTTAAGTCAATATTAAAAAGAAGATCCTTTTCATCTATCCCAGAGTAGTCTCTGAAAAAAGCATATATTTAATCATGTACACAATTCACTTCTCACATGATGCATAGCTGCCCAGCACCACGTGATAATGTCATTGAGACTGACAATAAAGTGTTTTGTTGTTGCTTGAAGTATCTCACCTCGTGTCTAATGAGTTTAAACCAAACAAATGGTGAACACGAACTATCTCCTGTTCTAAAATGTTACTAGTCCCATCAATAAGATAGTCATCCTAAAAAAAAGAGAAAAAAAGGAGGAGACAGAAATAAGACAAAGGGGAAAGGGAAAGGTTTTTATTTTTTACATGTAAAACAATAAACAACTAATAGATAAAGAATTAGTTATCAAATACTTTACATACATATGTCAGATTGCAGGTGCTAACCCTTTGCACCTCACTTAGACAACACCTTAAAGCATTATAGCATGGTTGAGATGACTTAAGGCTTCTGTTATTCTAACACATCACAAAGAAATGTTTAGATCTGTATTTAAATAATCATTAATCGGCCAAGTATTAACGAGGCATAGTCAAGCATCATTTGAGTGTATATACAATACCTGTGTTTTAACTGTTCGTTGATCAAACATATATGTCAATTACCAGATGTATAGTCCTATTGCACATGCAAATAAAGATATTATTTCAAATAGAGCAACTAAGTTGAAAGGAGGGATTTAAAGTTAGTGTTGAAATCTTTAGATAGCTATTTAATTCAATCAACTTTAAAAACATCATAATGCCTCCAGACAGCCACGTGCTTAGTTCATGCACACAGTCAAAACTTCTGGGACCACTCGAGTTTAACTTGGCGGTGACTTCTCTTATCTGCTAATACCACAAACTCACATCATAATTGTCGTATTCATCCACGTCGCTACCTTCAGTGTCAGTACAGCCGGAGGCTCGAGATATCTGCACACAAACAGGTGGACTATTAGTGAACACCATTACCAATTAGCTATCTAAGCCATATACATGTGCATTATTTGGTCGTGACCCTTTACCTGAGAAACATAAGTATTTTTGCTTCTGCTGTCATCTGCTGTGAACTGATTTAGAAATGAAGGAACTTCAAGATTGTTAACCGCACAAAACTCTGTGAATAACAACACCATATCCCAACACAAACAAATAAGGGAGTGTCCCTACAATTAAAAATTCAAATGAACAAAAATGAAACAAAGTTTTCACAACACCAATAAAGGTGCACGCCTTATTCTCGATACCAAACTATCAGCTAAGGGACAGCTTAAGGTTATATTATACGGAGAAAAGCATACGTACAACTCCATTGGATGATAAACGGTCAGTTACCTTGGCACTCATGAGCTACCAGATGCAAAATATTCTTGGACTCTGCAAACTGTGGGGTTGAGACACTCTCTGGCACGGCCTTAGATATCCGAGACAACACCGTACCCTCTGGATATTGAGGCAATGATGAAGTAGTAAAATATAACAAATACATGTTAGGTGTGTTGAGATGAACCATGAACCAACATAGATATGACAACGTCCCCTGCATATGTATGGTACACACACACATACACACACACACACACACACACACACCACATACACACAGTATTTCTGAAGTTTCTTCCCCACATAGACCAGATTGACTAATATAATACAAAACCAATAACTGGCTGAGGAAACCCAAGTGAGTCAGTCAGTGAACATCTCTGCAATAATGAAATGTCACATGACATGAAGATTCTTGTTCTTTCACAAACACACACACAAACAAACAAACAACTGGGTGTACACAGAGCTGGAGATATGGTGTGTCTCATACATACATACACTGTACATACATACATAAACACACAAACTGACTAACCTGGATAGTCCCTGATACTGAAACCAAAAGAGAGTTCAACATTGGCCAGCCTACATACACCAAAAACAATTCAATAAAACACTATCAGGTTACGTAGCCATGATTAACAAAAATAAAGTGCTTACTCATTCTCTGGATTCAGCAGCTTCAGGTGAAGGGTATCATCGGCAAAATTCTTCACTAAAAACGTGGCAGGACAAAACAAAGTTTAATGTACAGGAAGGATTCATACAGAATTTTCACTTGGGGGGTGGGGAAGGTTGGAAGGGAACATGAAATGTACTAAAAGTAAACCAAAGCTAATTGGAATAATTTTTACTAATTTAACCATTGTCCTAGTAGTAGTAGTAGTAGTAGTAGTAGTAGTAGTAGTAGTAGTAGTAGTAGTAGTAGTAGTAGTAGTAGTAGTAGTAGTAGTAGTAGTGGTAGTGGTAGTAGTAGTAGTAGTAGTAGTAGTAGTAGTAGTAGTAGTAGTAGTAGTGGTAATTAAACAATCACTTCTAAAATTCTTGAGGGTAGGGCTACTTGATGTCCCTCCCACACCAATCAAAATATTCCGTGTGACATAGCTAATCAGCTGAAAACATCAGATTTGTCTACTTTTTTTTTGCAAAATAATGAGGTAACTTGCAGCCACAGACAAGTACTTTTCCCTGTCCAACTATCACGCTTTTTTAACTTCATTTTCATATTCAAAGAGAATTTAATTTATTCCCATAACAAATAAAGCCCGTAGGATCACCCATTGAGCATAGAAGCACAAATTAGTGACAAATAAATGAACCACAGCCTAAATGAATTTAATAAATTACTTCACACTCCCTCTTTCCCCTTAATTACTGGCTCAATTTCTGCTACCTGGTATGTAAGGCAGCATATCTGGCTTGATTATGGTGCAAAATACGAAACTTTCAACTAATGAAATTTAGCAATGTTTTAGCTCGACAGCTTGCAGGTGTTCAGTTAATATATAGAGGGAGTATCTCATTTTAACCCACCTTGTAAATATTCACAGTCTTCACAGAGAGAGATGAGCTTCGCTACGTCTGTCTCGAATCGCGTTTCTCTGTCCTCCTTGCCAGCTTCCATCTGCACACCACTTCTCCACTCGGACTCAATCGCCACCTAGGTCACACTATTTATACCACCGACCGCCGCGGAGAACTCGCCTTCAGCGGGAAATCCCCGCGATAAAGGTGTAGCTGATTCGCAACTGTGTGGTTGGGGAGGGGGGGGGGGGGGGGGGGGGGGGGGGGGGGTTGATGTACGTACACGTGATAAGCGCGGGAAAAATTCAATAAAATGGCAGAAAGTTTGAACTCAACTGATAGATTGCCGGTGTTCACAATTACAGGGCACAATAGTAACGTATGGAAGAGTTCTTTTACATCTGATGCACGTTATATTTGCACGTGCTCTTCGGATGAATCAGTTAAACTCTGGACCTTGCCGAGTGACCAGCACAAGAGTGAAGTTGCCCGTTTGACAGACCATGTGGGAGTAGTGAGGGGGTGTGATTTTGCTCCAGACTCCACCCTTCTGTCCACTTGTTCATGGGACAAACGGATACTTTTGTATCGAACTTCAGATCTGAAGGTAAGCTTTTATGTTACATGTTACTGCAGATGTACTTTTAATGAATGGTATGAACAAAACTTTTTTTTATTGGTGCTGAATGTGCAAGTTATCAATTAAGTGCACTAATGGGGGGGGGGGTGTGGGATTTCCTCTGCCCAATATTTACCAATTTAATTGCTTAAATATTACAATAACAAAACTGACAAATGCAGTAGCATTAAAGCATGATCTATTTATGAATATTCAATTGTAATTCTTTAAGTTTTGTTCTGATAGCCGTTTCATATTTACATTTGAGGACCTCTTGGAGTTGTAGTATGTCCAGTGCCCTTATTTCACGATCATAATTTCCTGCCCCCCTCCCCCCTCCCCATAGTATCCTGTATGAAACCCTGTGTATTCACCTAATTTTAATGCATACAGTATAATAAATTACTTTGATACTTAAATGTGTGGAGGTATCAAGGTAGTAAGCGCTCTGTTAAACCTGAAGCAATATTTTGAAGGTGACCAGATTTCGCCCCTGTACATGAAACATAGGTTGTATCCGAGTTACTGGGTCATCGCTATGGTGTGTGCTACGTCAAGTTCTCTCCATGTGGGCGGTTCCTGTTGTCGTGCAGTTGGGACGACACCATCGGAGTGTGGGATGTGAGCACAGGAACTCTGCTGCACTTTCTGGAGGGGCACAGCAGTCCCGCGTCCACCTGCACTTTTTTGGCGTCAACTTCTAGTGGATCGTTGCTGGCTGTAAGAGTAACTGGTTGATAGTGAGGAGGTTATTACTGTGCTTCCTTGAGGTTATTTAAAGGAGAGAGTTCCAATTGAAATGTCTTAAGTGTTGGCTAGGGACAGAGTGTTCCGATAGAAAGGTTACTTGGTGTAAGCTGGAAACAAATTCTCATTGAATCGTTGAACTTTGTAACCATGTAGAGCAAAGGCTTCCCATGACAGTATCAGTATAACAAAGTACCTGATACATTATATTAATATCTATATGAGTTCACAAACCGCCCCTTTGTTTTACTTTAATTAGTTAATACAAGTGATATTTTCTTATTTTTTTCCTTTTTTTCTGGCTAATTTTTTTTTTGTTTGAGGCCACATTTTGTGCATGCTGTAGGCAAGTTGCTCATGGGATGGAACGGTTAGGGTATGGGATACGTCCTCCTCCCGGGATGCTCTTGTCACTATGAGGGGTCATCCTGATGCTGTGTACGATGTGAGCTCTAGCTCCGCTCATGCAGAGGTTCTTGCCAGCTGTGGCAGGAAAGGAAGCTTCATCATCTGGGATTTGCGCTCAACTGGTTAGGCTTTGTGTGATGTTCTAATAGAGAATCAGTAGGCATGGACATCTTATTAGTGATTTGCTATAGTAAATTATTTAAGGGGGGATTGACCCATTAAAAAATGGGTTTACTCTTTTGGTCATAACTTAAGTATACATCAATATATATTTTTACTTTTGGGCTCAAAAGATTGCCCATCTGAAGCTCTTCAAAATGAGCTAAACAAATGGGAGGAAAACCACACCCTCCAAAATCCTACGATGTCAACGTCAAGAAAACCCTTACCCACTTTAGGATGACTAAACTCCTCCTACTTCTACATTAAGACTTCAAACTTGACACACACATTCCTTGATACATTATCTAGTGCGCAAGTTGAAGAATTTTTCTAAATATTCATTGTTGATTTTATATAATTTTTTTTGTAAAAAAACAGTAGTTTTTGATGAAAATGTGAAAAAATTTATCATAACTTCAATAAAAACTAAAAATAAAAAAAATGTCCAACTCTTGCACTAGAGTAGAAAAAGAGCTTTCAGATGATATAAAAACAACACTGTAAAAAAATAGTGAGAGCAAGTTATGATTTTTAGAAGATTGACAGTTCCACTTTTGAGAAAATTGAGGTTAACCACAACACAAGTTATTCCAGCTGATAATGCCTGTAATAGAAGAAAATAAGGCATATAATGGAGTTTCCAATGGAAAATAAGTATTTACTATGTTACCTTGTGAACATGGGTCACTCCACAAGAGTTCCACAGTAACATAGGCCAGCCAGATGTGTCTGTGTGTGTGTGTGTGTGTGTACATGATTACTGTATCAGCTCAGAATTCGAGGGTCTTGATTATCATCATTGCCCAAAAAAGCACCCAGGTTTTTTTAGCAAAAACAGCTCTGGCATTGACAGGAAGATGGTCCACGTTGTAAGGATCAGTTGTGTGATGGAACCACCCACACTGGCAACTGAAAGTTACACGAGAAACCAACCCCCGCCTAACACTGCTGTTCTCTGAAACTGTCAAGGGATGCCCATGGCAGTGATGAAGCTGCTCTAAGGCACCACTCAACTGCCCAATAGAGCAAATAATATTTGCTGACTTGGGCCTGTCCATTCTGACAGTTCCAGAACTACTGTTTGGAAGCTCAGGAGAAGATTTACTACCTCTGGGACGCAATACAGTAGTAGAGCGCCCAGAAATAAACCCAGCTGAACTGCCACTAAGTTTTTGTTTACTTACTGAAGGTGGGATAGCCTCCGTGTCAACCTGTGGAGACTCTACTGGAGCCATCAATTGTATCCTGGTGCCTTGGAAGACTCTGGGACGCTTCTTAGCACTACGTTCGTTCCCCATAACGCGGGTTATGGAAGAAACTATCAACTCGAACAAAATAAGAAACAACGGCAAAGGTTCGATCGAGGAAAGAACGCGCAACGTGCGCAGTTGCCCCCACTTATTCCAATTGGTGTGCAGTTTACGTGGTTACTTAGCTCTTCCTGTGTGCTTTATTTTGAACTACAATAACCTGTACTTTGTAAACAAAGAATGAGCGGTACGCGCTATACAAACGGTAACGGTAAGACATGAAAGATTGGATTCTTCCCGAGCGGGTAATACAGTAAGTCTACAATAAGTAGGGGTGACAAAAAAATCATAAATAAATAAAGAAATGTCCAATTGACTTGAAACTTCGTGCACAGCTTCATAATGCTTCAACCAACTGAATAAAAATAAAAAATAAAAAAAGTTAAAAAACAAAAAAACCCATTTTTTTAATGGGTCAATCCCCCCTTAAGTAATTATACAAAAGTATATAACTTCACAGAAACTAGCGGTTCTGAATTGACTAGCTACTCCTTAACTTATTTACCTAAGTTTGTTGTTGTTATTTAATTAAACAGCACCACTGCAGATGTTCAGTGACAAGTGGATCGAGTTTAACTGCGTCTCCTTCTCTCCTTCTGGACACAGCATTGCTGTGGGTGACAGTATGGGACAAATGATGACATGGAAACTTGATAACCTACAGGTTTGTTAGTCCTGGTTTATGAAACTCCCAGACTCTCTGTCAAATTGTATTGAGTTTATAGAAGCTACTACTGTATGTGAAACTGCATTGGTGATCTGATTACAACTGATTGCTAAAGCCCTTGTAGTGATCCCAGGAATTGGTTACGTTGCAGTGATAAAAAGGCAGGCATGGATATATCCCTCAATTCATAGTAGTACCTTAATTACAAGAGGCAGGTTAAGATAGAGTCACATGTGGGAAATTGGATGTTATAATTCTCTTCCCCTCCCCTCTCACAACTTGTGCAGACCAATCTTCTGTCGGACGAGTCCAACACTGTCCAAGTTCACGCCAGTGGTGTCACAGATCTCAACTACTCCACAGACGGCTCCCTGCTGGCCACATGCTCCACTGACTGCACATGCAAGGTTTGGAGACAGGACGTCAAGGGAGAAACTGCAGTCGCTTCTCTAACAGACTCCCTTCTCAATCAGCTCACTCTCAATTAACTGACAGGCCACCAGGTACAGCTGAATTTTATCACTCTATGTACATGTACATGTACATGTACTTTTTTTTAATATCACTCGCCTTTGTATTTTTTTTTAATGTGTAATTATTCAGCATACAAAAAAAATCAATTAAATAAAACGAGCATTGCAGATTTTATAACATCTATCCTGTAGGTTAATGCTATTAGAAATAATTACACAATTAATTTGGTTTGTGGCAACAATGGATAAAATTGGTATCCACAGTAAGAATTAAAGATAAACCAGGTGATAAGGGTAATGGCTAGGCATAAGGGTAATATGCCAGCATATGTTTGGGCACCTAGTAATACTAGCATAAAGGGTATGTTTCAATAATTCAGTCATTCTCGGCTGAAATAATTATAATATAGCAAATTTTCTTGTTTCTGACAGCCTATTTATTTTAATTAAAACTTAACCCGACATTTCGACTTCTTGCCGAAGTCCTCTTCAAGGATATGTTTGTTTGTTTTTTTAGAACACATGAGCCAGACTTGTGTCACACTGAATTAGTAAAACTAACCTTTTGTTAGCTAAAACGTGTCTCTCCACAGTCTTATCGTAGTCTAGTGTAGGAAGCCTTCAGTCCAGTTTGTTTTAAGTGATAATTATCACTCCTGCTCCATTTTTGCTGCACATATACTGTGCTTCAATGCCCTCTCACTTGATAACAACACATCCTGACACAATGTAATTTCAAATGCAATTCTCTTTCCTTGGACAAACATTGCAAAACCTCTGCTCGCACCTCATCTACCCATAGCCTGAGGTGCTAACACTGTATCACTTGATAGTATGAACATGTTGAATGAATACCCTTAAAATAGAAAACCTCCCATCAAAATGACCTTTAAATAGAAATATTTCGGAAATAAACTTTAATTGATTTTTTTACAGTGCACTTAAGCACAAATTAAAAATATTGTTTAAACGAAAGTGATTTCATACACAAAAAAAAAAAAATGTACAAAACATCAGTTTGTTGGAGTCAGACTTGAGTGAGGCTGATTTATCCAACAAACGTCATATCCATCAATTTTTTTAATATGCCAACTTATTTAATATTAAAAATGGGTGATTAGTTTGGGACATTTATTATTTTCACATCATCTATGATCTTTGCAGTTCTGTCTCCTACACACAAAACATATACAAGATTAGTACAAAGTAATATTAATGCCATAAATATAATGGCCAAAGTTTACAACAATAATATAATTTTAGGCACATTAGTCCTGCCTCATTAAGTAACAAGTACCTGTCCTTCCCATCAGCTGGTCTTCAGCACAACCAAATCAACCACAATGCAAACTCTGACAGCAACAGCTAATGCTGCTAGCTACCTCTAGACCTTACAAGGTTATGTTTTCGCATATTATGGCAATGAAAAAGCAAAATTCTTTATGTTGAAAAAAAAAATTATCCAAGCATTACGGTATTGAACCAATGACATGTCGATTATTTAAGCCATTTAATTTATTTCTGCTAAATATCTTGCTACTGTGATGTTAGGCGCTTCCACTGTCGTGGATCAGCTTGAAGACCTGGCATTGCTGCCACCTGAAAACTACCTCTCCTACTCAGCAGGTAAATGCTAATGCTATAGCAGGTGATATCTTCAAGGCATGAAGGGTTCAACCTAGCTTTGGGCAATGAAGGGTTCAACCTAGCTTTGGGCAATGAAGGGTTCAACCTAGCTTTGGGCAATGAAGGGTTCAACCTAGCTTTGGGCAATGAAGGGTTCAACCTAGCTTTAGGCAATGAAGGGTTCAACCTAGCTTTAGGCAATGAAAAGGGTTCAACCTAGCTTTAGGCAATGAAAAGGGTTCAACCTAGCTTTAGGCAATGAAAAGGGTTCAACCTAGCTTTAGGCAATGAAAAGGGTTCAACCTAGCTTTAGGCAATGAAAAGGGTTCAACCTAGCTTTAGGCAATGAAGGGTTCAACCTAGCTTTAGGCAATGAAGGGTTCAACCTAGCTTTAGGCAATGAAAAGGGTTCAACCTAGCTTTAGGCAATGAAAAGGGTTCAACCTAGCTTTAGGCAATGAAGGGTTCAACCTAGCTTTAGGCAATGAAAGGTTCAACCTAGCTTTAGGCAATGAAAAGGGTTCAACCTAGCTTTAGGCAATGAAAAGGGTTCAACCTAGCTTTAGGCAATGAAGGGTTCAACCTAGCTTTAGGCAATGAAGGGTTCAACCTAGCTTTAGGCAATGAAGGGCTCAACCTAGCTTTAGGCAATGAAGGGTTCAACCTAGCTTTAGGCAATGAAAGGTTCAACCTATATGTAAGCATGGGGTTTATGGATGATGCAATGTACATTCAAAGGAAATAATACAAAATAGCTAAGTGTTGTAGCTAAAAGGGGAGGGGGAAAAAAACACTATAAAGTCAAATGAGTTAGCTAATGTAGTGGAGCATTCTACCATGTCCTGGCTTAGTAATGATTTTGTCCTCAAAGAATACTTACCTGGAACAACTCTACCAACTATCCAAGATGAAACTCCATCAATCTCCTGGAGAAAAAAAAAGGGGGGGGGAGGGGGGTTATTAGAATGTTACACATATCCTTGGCCACACCCACCTCTATTTCACAGCAAAATGTATCTGCTGATTCAGGTGGCAGACAGACCAGCAATCCTCCTGCACATGAAATAAAAAAAACTACCATTACACTGGTAATGTTACTAGTGGTGTGCTTGACCACAAATGACAAGCGAGCTATTGTAATTCCAAAAGACTTGCACATTCTAATCTGATCTGTACGCAATTATATATTTATTCAGAACAAAACAAATTTATAATTACCTCATAAACTCAATTTTCACCCCCTAACACTGTCCCCTGTAATCAAACCCTTTACCCAACTGCTAAACGAATCAGAAAGATTTTGGTGCACTTATCCAGCTGTTACACTTACAAAAATTCTATCATTAACTGCAAGAGCAAGAAGTGCACACAAGGGAATTGAAACTTTATAATAGTATAAGTGGACACCAGACCACTGAGTGGTTGGTAAAGGGTCAAGCTATGTAAAACTTAATTTTCTATTTCTGAACACTCAACCGTCCCTATAGTGTCACGCCCACTTGATAACAGTTCCCATTAAAACAGCATTGCCGCAAGAGACGAAAGAATACGCATGTTAGTATGAAAAATTATCCGATCAGGTCAGATCAAATAAGTTAAAACCGAACATAAAATCCAACTTGTCTGGGTCTAACACGACAGAAGCCTCTACAGTTCATAGTAGCCAGTCTGCCATGTGCAGACAGGTTCAGTGAAGCAAATCTCCCAAGGCTTGTTAGATGTAAATTACATCAACTTATATAATTAATTCTGTGCAAAGCTAACTTACTCTACTGCTCAGGCTATACACCAGAGCTGGTACTTCGATTCTCACTTATCATTGCCTGGGAGTTACAACCCAGACGCAACCATTACATTATAAAAGTGTACTATACCTGAAGTCTCAGCAGAATAGCCATCTCTCAGTTTAAAATCCAACCCTTTTCCAGCTACGGTAGTGGCAACTACATCCATGTGATCCAGGACTGCAGGCAAAAACAAAGCAACCAGCAATGTGAGACATACACCACACACACACACGCACAGCCACCTGGCTCACTTACTGGGTAAGGTGTGGATCTCAAAGCTGACTGCTTCTTTCTGGCAGGAAACAAGATTGGAAGCATGTCCGAGAATGCCAAATCCAGTGACATCAGTGGCACCATGAGCTCCTGCAACACAGTATATGGTTAAAACCAGTCACATGACTAGAGCATACCCCCCAAGAGCACATGACTAGCCCATATCACATGATCTAGTCACCTGGCTAGAACATGCTATATCACAGGGTCTAGAACATGTCCTGCGTCACATGACAATCCCCATGTCACATGATCAAGTCACAGGACTAGAGCATGCTTACATTACATGACTAGCCCCCACATGGTCTGGTCACATGACTGGATTAGCTAGTTAAAAATAGCAAGAAAACTCTGTCTGCTGTGGACCCTTTACCAATTTGTCAGACCGTTCGATCAGGAGTTATGGCTTTTCGTTTTTCAACCTCACAGGTTTTGGAAGACAATGACTTCAGTACCTCCAGGGAAGAAGTGAGGACAAACAGTTAGCTACCTGTGCAGGTGTTGCCATGGGGTTAGAGCCCCAGCAAGTAATGCTGGAGCCTGTAGAATCAACCAGTACCAAGTCCAGTGGGAATTGAAGTCTGCCTATTACAAGTTATTTGTAGGAAGGAGTGATGAATCTGTAGTAGCAGCAAAAGTGCTAGGAATGTGAGAGCAGGAAGCAATGAGAGGGCTAGTTCCAGTTCATTGGAATATATTAGAAGAGACTGCTATACTATTCTGTGTTGAAACCACTTACTTACCTGTATAAACTTGGATAATATTATTCCAAAGCCTTATTTTAAAATACATTTATTAGAAAACACATATGAGGAAAAGAGGAGAGAATACCTTCTTTTTCATAAAAATTGGTTTAAAAATTCTAACACGTGAAATCTTGGTACTTAGTTGCTAGGCAACAAAACTACAGAATCATGTTCATTAGGTCCATATTGCTTTATTAATATATAGTTGTCTGGGAGTACATGAAGATAATAAAAAGCTATATACAAAATTGTAATGTTGATTTGCCTGGTCAGGCGAAATTCCTAAAATAATAAACGGTGAAAGGGTTAAAACTAAATTTCATAGTCTGTCATTCAAGAAAAACAACAACGATATTTCAGAATCAAATGAAGGATGAGATTCAATATACACTATGCACAGTAACACATCTGAATTACTTTTTGATGATCTTTACCCAACCAAATGACTCACCGTATTTGACCATGAGCTTGGCTCCAGTTCTGTTCAGCCTAGCCATCGAGTACATGGCAGCTCTGTACGCCTGGCGTACTACATTGAAATATCGGCCATTACTACAGGACGTTTTAATAAACATCCTACCTTGCTCCTCCGTAACAACATCTTTGACCTTCTCCCACCACTGAGGCTGCAATTATTAAAATACACAGTGTGATCAGACTAGTACTTTCAACAGTTTCTTGTAGCGCGAGATACATATTAACACAATATTTATAAACATTGACATTGATACATGAAATGATAGTTAATGTGTACAATATTCATCAAACTATAATTTAATTATATCACTCCTTATTCCATTAAAAGAATACATCCATTAAAAGAATACATCCATTGTAGTTAGTTGTACTTACATCTTCTAGCCACTGGTGAGCATTCACAGCAATCTGTGTGCCAATGGGTTTAGTCAAAACAATGACATCTCCAGCCATTGCTCCATCAGGCCTAATGAAGAGGAAAACAAATTAATGACACTAGCTAATGTATAATTGTTCACCTCAAAATATTTCTGTCGTACATTCTTCTCCCTCTCCCCTCCCCCTATTTAACCAACTCCAGACATAAAGTAAAGTCACTATTACAATTTTATTCTCATAGGCGTCTGAGGCTCTTGCAAGGCTTCACCAAAAACTGAAAATTCTAGTTGAGTTAAACCTGCTAATAAATTATGATACATGACAAGAAAACATACCCAGAGTTGATCTTAAATTCAATTGGCCGTGAGTTACACACGAAAAACGTATGAGTTTAGTGTTTCCCATTACTGAGGGACTCGTACCAATCCTGCCTTTAAGGTTCAAAATTGATTATACAAAAAAAAAAAAAAAAAAAAAAAAAGGGGGGGGGGGAAAGCATACTAAACAATTATTTTATTTGTATTGTGCACTTTGAACAAACATAAGCCAACAAACCTACACATAATTATCTCTATTGGTATCCACATTTACCTAATGAACTCTGACCGCAGGCACACACTAGAAGCCACACCTCCAATAATGAACCATGGATTTATCACAGTCTGCCCACCATTGCAGCTACTACCTGCTTCTTCACAAAGGTCTAACACATAATTATATAAAATAAAAAAACTCAATCAATATGGAATACCAAAATACATTTCTTGATTTACTAATTTAGCACAATGATTTAATAGTATATAAATATAATGAACTGCAGGGTTTCATACAGAGGTAGGCCCTGGGATCCCCCCCCCCCCCAGAATTTCATGAAATAAATTAATAATTACTACTTAATGGTATTCTGTGGTTATGATTTATAATGGTATTCTGTGATTTTGTTGTTTGTATATATCTAATATTTTGGTGAAAGTTCACTTCAGTTAATTGAGGTCCTTCAATTGCAATACGCATTAGTCTTCCAAGATTGATGTCACTAATTCTAGACCTGAGACGATTTTTAAAATGGGTGTGGTTTCAGCAAAAGTGGTTGTGGTCAAACGTGTGCCCCTCCCCCTAGAAAAAAAATCCTGTATGAAACCCTGAACTGTAAAAATATTGTAATGTAATAGTATCCCTCTTAGTGTGAATTTATACTTATGTTATGATTCCATGAAGCCTTTGAGCTGAAACGAATGAATTTTGATTGTTCGAGGAATTTTATAAATCTTGTGATTGTGCCGAAAACTCATGTTTAGATAAGTCTTAATTAAATTAAATAAAGTCATCAGGATGTCATACAGTATTCTTCACTGGGGGTGGAGAGACACTGCCGTACTTAGCCACACCCATATTAAAACCCACACTACTTTGAAGTACATGCCTATATAAAATGTGGATACATATACACACGTCACACTGATCAGTATTTAGTCAAATGCATGGCTTTGTAGTCTTACTACTCGTAGAATTCACTTTAGTTAACCTCCAAACATTTGGGGGGAAGGGGAGCAGGGGGAATCCCAGGGTGCCCCTAGCTCTGTATGAAACCCTGGCTATACATGTGTCGTGTACACGGTCATACATGTGTGCACGGATACATGTGTGCATGGTCATACATGTGTGCACGGATACATGTGTGCATGATCATACATGTGTGCATGGTCATCATCGCTCTCTCCCTCACCGATGAATCCCTGTACCATCATAGGAGTGACCACATCTCTCTGTCTTCTGGTCATCTTCTCACTCACTCCCAGCAGCATCAGCATATTGTCACAGTCACTCACACCCATGGCATAGAGGTCACTCAGAACATTGGCACACGCTATTTTCCCCTGTTCACACATTAAAAAAAGAAAAGAAGAAAAATAAACTTCAAGATGAAAATAGATTCAGCATCACAAGTACCTGCATGTAAGGATCCTCCACCAGTGGATAGAAACTATATCAGAGTTAAGAACTTTTTGAAGTTTGTATGAGTTTTATCATTTAATTCACGAACAATAGTTTAGAATTTTATTTAAAAGGATACAAATCAGTTGTTTGAATGAGAAATAGCCCCTCATGGCGCGTGGGCAACACACAGCTGTCCAGGCCAACCCCAATTCCCTCCTCCCCAGAAGGATGCTTCAGTCCTGGACAAATAGAGACAAACCGTTTCTGTTTGCTTGTTTGTTTTAACCAATACTTACCCTCAAGAAGCTTTTTGAGCTAAAATGAAGTTAATGAGATTATAAGTAGCATCAATCACAAAGAAATACAATAATTATTAATTTACCTCCTCTTGAGGGACTTTGCAACCTCATCCTTTTAGCTACCAAAATATGTAAGAAAAATGTTAGAAAAAAAGTTACTTCTGTGCTAAACTTTCTTACTCTGGTAAAACTAGTCAGCCTGAAATCTGCTTCTAAACCATGCTCTTCTGGCTTAAACTCCTTCCTCTAAACATTTTATTATCTATTAAAGTTGTTCATAGATTCTAAGTTATTTACTTCTTCTGACTTTATTCTTTTCTTTTCTTGCAGAGCCATGACGGCTTTTAGTGGAGTGGTACGAAGGAGGAGCACACCTCAATGCACACCAATGCACGAATTGGTTGGGCGGAGAGACAATATTTAAGCTCCGCCCAAAAGTATCACCCACCAACAATCTCACGTGCAGTTCTCGCAAAGCTCGTGATTTAATTTGTTTGAGTGCGCTCTCTTGGAGGTGTTGGTGTTGTTGGCATCCCATTGTACTCCAATCTTAAGAGATGAGTTCCTTGAGGTTTGCCGTCCGGATGGCCACCAGGGCTGTAAGGGTAGTGAATGCCCGCCCAGTCGCGTTGAGAGTTGCCGCACCCGGTTAGTCTCCATTTATTTATGAATAAGAGATTGAGAAGTGAATAGTTGGAGGTGTGCTTCAAATGAAAATGTGTTGGGAATGGGTTTGGTACTTGCCAAGCGATAGTAATAAATGGCGATCAAAGGTCACAATGGGACACAAGTCCAGAAAGCTAGTTCTATGATTGTATTCATGAATAGTGGAGTAAACATTTTTGGTATTGCTCATTTAAGAAACTTAAATGTCTTATAGGTACCTACCAGCCATGGCGATCTTACAGTAGTGCCAAAAAGGAGATGACTGATGAAGAATTTGATGATATGTGGGTGGAATATTTCAACAGAGACGACATTGATGGATGGGAACTCAGAAAAGGTCTGAATGACCTTTACGGCCATGATCTTGTTCCCGAACCCAGGATAATCTCAGCTATGTTAAAGGCAGCTCGCCGACTGAATGATTTGGCGATGGCGATTAGAATTCTTGAAGCAGTGAAAGAAAAAGGTGGTGGAGACGAAAAGATATATTCTTACATTCTTGGAGAATTGAGGCCAACTTTGGATGATCTAGGACTGAAGACTCCTGAGGAACTTGGCATTGCATAATGAACAGATCATTTACTTGTTTTCTGTAGCTAGATAGTAGTGCTGAGCAGGTTACTTCTCGTGACAGTATTGATTGTTTGGCTTATATTTGTTCCTCACTTTCAAATTAGGTATATATTAAACAATTTTACTGGATATTTGAGCAGTATGATCAGTATCCCTTTGGGTAAAAACACCCCAACTACTTCTCTGAGCTCTGCAGTTTATTTGAATTGCAGTACTGTACCATATCGATTTTGTGTAGAAAGGGTTAGTACATGTGCATTCTTTTGGTACAAAATACAACCTCCATTGTTTCTATATAGTCACTATCATGACACCAGAAGAAGAAATGGCCGACAAAGAAAATACCTGGTAGCTGATTTATAGGTAATGAACTGCAATTCTTGCTTACACAAGGACACAGTTTGCATAAAATATGAATGATTCAGAGTTAATCCCTGGTGGCATCTAATAAGAGTAAACCCTTTTGCAGGTGGGATTATTTAATAATTTAAGTTTGTTATTGCAAAATTCAAACTGCACATACAAATAAAATGATAAAAAAATTATCTGTATAATACGTAACGGCTATAAAAATCAAATAAATAGTGTACATGTGCTATGTTACAAATCTTTAAAATTAGCATAATTGTCCACAGAAAGCAAGTAATTTGCAAGAACTTCATGACAGAACTTGAACAGAACCTAAACACAAAGAAAATGATGGCATAAGCTCATATCCATAACTATTTTAACTTTTACCTCATTGTAGACCAAATCTGCCCGCTGAAAACGACTTCCTTTGACAAACTGGAAAACATCTGCTATTTGTTCTGCCTTGATACGTTCTATCTGTGCATAGATGGTGGTGAAGGCTCCACTTCTCCCTACACCATCACTATTTGGAAAAGAGGAGAGGAGAGGGCAAGAAATAAGTCTTAAATAGCTTCCTGGCTATCACAATTACTCTTACAGAATTATGCACAGTTGTATTGGAGTTTTCAATAACGCAGCATTCAATAATCTCACATATTGAACACTGCATATTGAATGCTCCAACACGCCCATGTGTAGCTTTAGACAATTGTATTTTCCAATTTATGGCAGAGTTACAGCTGAATGACGAGGTTTTGAAGCAGCACAATTGTTTTACTATTTTGGAAAAAAATCCAATGTATAATAAACAACTTATTACACTTGTCATACAATATGGGGATGACATTTCACTCTCACACTTGTATTTTCACTCGCCTTCAGTTCGTGCAAATACACATCGTCAAATCAAAAATTAGTCTTTATGTATTTCCTAGGGCCATGGTACAAGATGGTTATGGCCTTCGGCCCTCAATTGTGTAAATCCCATACTAACCTCTGCATCGTGGTGTAGCCTATACATATTATAATATATACACACACAATATGTCTAAATTAACTATTTTTTAACTCATAATTTCAGATAAACCAGCACTGGAAGAATGGATTGAAACAAACTATTATTTTGCATAGGGCAAGGGCAAGCTTAAGGAAATATATAATTGTTGATTCGATCTCAAGACTTGCTTTTGGCAGAACTCTAAAGGAGAAGACCACAACATCTCTCTTTTGCCACCAATCAATCACCTGGCAACATACCAACCTACATTTTTAACTAGTTATATCATGAAGAATCGTCCAATGGTTACACCTTACCGATTGTGTATTCTGCTATCAACTATAGTCAGTTATTAACCCTGAGCGCATGCGCGAGAGGGTTATAGTAGTGTGTTTGTCTGTCTGTCTGGCAGTCAGTCAGTCAGTCTAGTCTGTCTGTCTGTCAGACTAACCATTAAAGCAAGTATGACCTGACATAGTAGGAGAATTTAAGTCCCTTAAATTGACCACTTTTTCAAATTTTGAGCTAGCTTCTGAGTAAATGCAGAGAACTTCAGCTCCAACAAGCGCAAATTAGAAACGACCCTTACCTTTTGCATACATATATTTATGTCGTACAGTAGTCACATGATCACTTATATTTCACGTATTTTCTCTAACCACGTGTGCCCACGGTAGTACACTAAATAATTGTTGAACTTAGTTGTGTAATAATGCGCTGAGGGTTTGCACCCTGGGAGCTCTAGCTCTAGCATGAAACAAAAAGTGCTGCTACAATTCAAAATGATGCATACTGATACTACCAGAATGTGTAGCATTGGACTCTTGATCAAAAGAGTACAAAGCGCAGACCATTACTGTACCTCCTCCCCCCCCCCCCGTTTCTACTCCTCCTCTGCCTTTTGAAGCTTGTGTTAAGTGTATAATATACGATACCTTACCCATGATAGTAATATCACAGGCACAAATCAGCATCCTGAGTGTCTTATGCTGAAATCCAACCACATTAAACAAAGAAACTTTTCTTATAGGCTTCATAAAGAAAGCATAATTCCAATGAGGCACAGCTTTTTTATTTATTCGTTTCTTTCTCCGACTCAGTCCTAGATAAAAGGAAAACGGTATTAAGATAGAGCACACTAACTAATTGCTGAATATGTAGCTGGGTGATTCTGTATGCTATGCATAATCAATAGAAGTTACCAAGCACAGTTTGTTTTTGTATGGCTTCAAGGTTTAGTTTGACCGAAACTCAAACATGGCTTTAAACCATTCTCTTTTTACTATGGAATTAGATAACAGCTTTATTGAAACAAACACTCCACATATCCCAAATAAACTTGATATCTTACTTGCACATGACAATGATGGCGTGGTTGCCAGTTCTGATCTGAACTTTGATGAGAACATTGATTATCTGCAAGATCGAAGTTGGAGATGGCACTTCATTCTTTTTAGGCCACTTAGTATGATGTATTTGGGTCACAACTATTGATTCTGGACTTCCCTAATTAAAAAAAAAAACTTAAATAAATAGCGTTTTGTATTCTCCATTTGTATCTTACTGGTGCCATATATGGAGAATCTTCTCCTACATGAAGTTTTCTGAGTGTGAAGTTTTCTGTTTCCTGTTCCTCCACTAACTTGACTTTATACTTACCATACACTACTGATTTACCAGTTTCAGTGGGCCAGTATTGGTAGCAACTTTCCTATATAGAACAATTAATAAACAAAAACCAAATAAGATTGCTGTAATTAAATGGAAGAATTAACATATCTAGTTTAATGCTTGACAGAACTAAAAAAAAAAAAGCTAAACACTTTTAAAGCTCTAACCTCATCATCTTCAAGTAAGTTACAGAGCATGACTATAGCTCTACTTTTGTGCTCCCACACCATTCTCCAAAAGTCCACAAGCGTTTCTTTCAGAGGACCTTGGGTAGCAATAAAATTCTTTCTGTGCTTGTAGCCCTAAAGTATGACAACATCATCATTAACACCACTATCAGTTCCTTGTATGTTTTGATTTTTTCCTTTAAGTAAGAGTTAAATAATACTATGATAATTCAGCCCCATCATACTGCAGGACAGTTTTAAGAGTGTAATTTGTAATAGGCAAAGCTCAAGAATCAATACATGTACCAGTGGTTGATATAAAACCAGATATGCTGTAGGCACAAAAAAAAAAACAGCCAATAGAAGAGATAAAGTAAAGTATGAATGTTCAATGAAAAAGCTTAGTGTGCATTTGAGGGGTTACTTTACTCATCCTACATGTCATTCTTTCAATCTGTCTATCAACAGCTATTCTTTTAGTGAAGGTAGCCAGCGAGGCTTCAATAGCAATACTGGTGGGATTTTTTTAATGAGAAAAGTTCCACTTCAATCGATTTAACTGCATTTCCCTCATGTAAAAAAAGTGAGTTGCTGGGTGCTGACAAAGCCAGACTATATCACAAAATTTAGCAGGAGACAACCTTATAGAAACATTTGTCCAGGCTTTACCAGCATATTGCATTCTCTGCAGATCATTTATATCCACTGATATGAGCGGAAATTGTCAATAATATTACTTTAACCAACCCATTTGTAGACTTGTAAATAATAATCAATATACAGAGAATAAATGGGTGAAGAATCTGAACTGATGTTCTCCTGTTATTGTTGTAGAGACACAAATAAAACAAAGTCCACCTCTGATGCCATAGCAGAATACCCCATCTAGTATGTTTCTATGCTCACAGCTTACATTGATACCATGTAATTGGAATACCTTTCAGGTATTCGATTAAGCCATTCATGTCATAGGCATGTATAAAATGGGCAGAATGGTTGGAAAGTGCCATTATAAACTCAATAAAAGCAAAATTTGAAATAGAAGGGAAAAAAAGACACAGCTCTCTGGTGCAATCCAAGATATATAGCTGCTTCAGTTAATCCTTTCTCTGGCTAGCTTAGCTTGTACGGACTATAAGTAGATTCTATGACTTCATGATAGAGAGAGGTCATTATTCCACTCTTGAAATTTCAGTGACTAGTGCTGGCTAAGTCAGAATGATTATATATAAGATGACTTGCACATGCCATAATTTTTAGGCAGCATAACCAAATACTGAAACTTAACGTCAGTGAACTCATAGCAAAGAGCAATAACATACTCCACAAAGAGTAGGTACATCTGCGAGATAACATCAACCACGGTATAAACATGTTGTTTTCAACATTGCCCACAATGCATATGTTTACCGGATGCACATTTTACAAAGTGGCGAGAGCTTGTATAGATAAAAGTCGTTTGCAGGTAGTCTGTCTATATACATATACAGTGAATGAAACCTTAACTCACATCTATAAAGCTGGCGTTGATATAATCAGATCCTTTTTGTCCACCTGGTCTGAGGCAAACTCTATTAATATTGTCTGAAAAGATAGGGGCAAACACACTTATAAATTTGTCTGGAGCAAATTGTTAATAAACAATAACTTTATATTTTATACTAAACCTTACATGGAATATGTTCCTTGTATCTGTTCTTCTCTGCATTGTATTCTCTCTCTGCCTCATTGCAATTCATCGCAGTTCTCTTGTAAGAAACTCTGTCTAGCAGCTTCGAAATATCGCAGACAAAATAAGTTATAATCAATAAATAGTTGAATTTAACAGTACCTCTAATTGTTTGGCATATCCTCTCTTGCCAGCAGAGGAGGCATCTAGATTGCCCAGAGCAATACGCATGTTAGTTACTGCAATTGATGTATCTCCACATGTGATGAACTCGTCCAAAGCATCATGAATAAATGAATACTGTGCCTTAGGGGAGAAAAAATATCATGGCAAAAATGAAGTTAATGTATTGTATGCCTTTCTTACTTCAGTTTGAACCATGAGAGCTCTTTTCTGTCTCATTTCACAAATAAAAGAGTAAATGTTAAAAGAATCTTCTTTATTCATTCTCTCTAGCATGCTATCCAGCACAATGAAGGTTCCTGATCTTCCCACGCCTGCACTACAGTGGACCAGCAATGGAGGGCTCTCATAGTATGGGAAGTTCTTCCGAACCCTCTTCACAAACTGGATTAGACAAGTTTTATCTGCTGGTACTCCGTGATCTGGCCAGGCAGAAAAATGAAAGTGAGTTACCGTCAGTGCATCTGAATTTGGCTCAGAACTCTGGACACAAAAATACGAACAAGAAACAAACACAGTAGCCACAACAGCATGTATATAATCTATACATAATGTAGGTCATTTCTAGAAACTATGCATAATAAGTGAAATGCAAGGGTTGGATTAGACCAAAGCAAAATAACAAAAAAAAAATTTGAAAGAAGCTATGATTAGTTTACTATTCGGCGAGCGAGCGTAGCGAGCGAGACACTTACAGGGGTAACACAATTGAAAATCGGGGATGTTTGTTTATTTATATATATGTTTGGACGTACGTATGTCATTTTGTACTTCGATCCCGTCCCAAACTTCACTAAACGGAATCCTCCAGTTTAGCGATCATTACCCGTATCATCCTAAAAATGGAATTGCTTACCGCTCTGAATTCTTAGTTAAAACTCAAAAACTTAACGGAGTTCCATTTCTATTTGAGTTAGTGGCGGTGGTAAGTTAATAAGCTATTTGTCACAGTTACAAGCCCTACTAAACAGTATTTGCTTGAAAATTCTTTGTCCACTAGAGTAACTACGAAGGTAAGTCTTGCGTAGGCATGTTCAGTTGTGTGAAAGTATTGTGCGTTACTACACAAAGAAAAAGTTTAAATAACGTGATTTGATTTTGTTGCTTCATTTTCAATTCAAACAGTTGCGGGAAGCGGTTACCATGGCATTGAATCCCCTTTACTGTATATACGTAATTTAAAAACTCGACTTTATTTTAGTAGCTTGAGTTTTAGTAGTTAGAATCAATCGTTTAACAATAGTGTGGTTTAAGGCTTGCTCGCCATTTGTGCTCAAGCACACCACTAGTTAGCACACAATATTGTTTTACAGTTCAGTTTAGTTGTGTATTATGTTAGTGAATTGAAAGAAGATGAAGTATTATTTATCGGGCAAATTTACTACACCAAACCAGGAAACTGAGTACCATTGCAGACAAACCCCAAATGTCTTGGGAAGAAACTGCCATGTTATTTTTAAATTTCTTAAAAACAGGCCATTGTTTATACTAAAGTTGAAGAAAAATCATTTCAAAATCAACAAATTTCTGAAAGTAGCAAATCCACTATACAGAAGTTTTAACATAGTCTAGAAATGTTTACTTCAATCAAAATTTAGACAACTGTGATAACAAAGTTTCATTTCTACATTGTGTTTATTGGGTGTGGTGTCAACTAACATTCTGAACAAGGAGACTTTTCATCCGGTAAGCAGCATACTGAGTCTGGGAGCGAAGGGTGACCATAATGTTACTCCCAACTTCCCAAGGTGTGTCCATAAGTGCCGGCCAATATTGAGCACATTTATCCTGAAATAGCCCATGAAGGAAACTGAAAGCAGTTTAATATTGCTCAGTTTACAACACTTACTCTACCAGCCTCAACAGTTTCAGTAAGCATAATTATAGCTGTGATTTTCTTCTCCCAAATCATCCTCCAGAAGTCTGCAATTGTATTCCTCAATGGACCTGGTGTATACACAAGTTTACGGATATATTTTTGGGGGGATTCTGGGATAAAGTTGTTTTTTTTCCTTTTACCTTGAGCTGCTATGTAAGCATTCTCTCTCCTATATCCCTGTTAAAATGTATTCAAAGTTATAATCATCAAAATACTTGAAGTAAGATATAATATTACCCTGGTATTCCTTAAATGTTTCAAATACGCAAACTGGCTTGTCAGCAATCAATCAAGTGTCATATAAGACATAGTATACAGCCTTGTAATTGTCATAAGAATTAATGAAATGGGAATTTTTTCAAATAAAATAGGTCACACACAAACTTTTTACCATTCATCATAGTGGCATATACAGTACAATATATAATATAAACTAAAATACCTGCTTTTCAACATACTTTCATGAAATATTTTTAATAGCAGTTCTTCTTACTAGAATATTTGATGGCAAATAGCTTTGGTTAAAATAGTGACACTTGTTTTACTAAGTTGAGTGATATTTATTTGACACTATTACATGGGCTTCATATCTCATTTATTTCAAGCCAATAACTCAATAATAAACAAATTTTACTCTTTCTTATGTAATTTGGCATATATAGAAGGTGAAGGACTTACCCACGCTTCCCCCCCCCCCCCCCCCCCCCTCCCCCTCAAACAAAATTTATTTATAGATAGAACCCTGGACCATCTGCAGGAAAATCTGGCACAACACAGCACAAAATCATTTGGAAATGATCAATTTATTTCTTAAAAATGTATCAAAGAAGTCCGTGGGTTGAAATAGTTAGGTTGTGTACAGCAATGGTTGAAACTACAAATAAAAATCTTGGAGAGCTCCACACGCCTGGTTGCTGACGAATCAAATTTTGTTAGCAGGTGCCATGTTGTGCCCAATTTTCCTGTGCACGGTCGCATATACACTAAGAAATGCACTCTCAAACTTTCATGCCAATATGATAAAGTAGTAGCTAATTAAAAAATATATTAACACATTAATGAACTATCAAAGTTAATTATTATGCTAGTAATAAGCCAAAACACTAAGAAAGCCTATAAATAATGAGTGCATGCGTTTATAGTTCTCACAGGGCAATATTGAAATATATTACAGCAACAAGCCTCACATTGATGTAGCTGGCATTAATGTAGTCCGTAGTAGGATCATCGTCAATTTGCTGTAACACCACGCGAGAAAAATCATCTATAGCAATATTAGATGAGAAATTAATTTTCTATTTACAACTTTAGGGTAAAAAAACAACAACAACTTAAACATGTTTGTTGTATCAAATCAAATTGAACTTACATGGGAATATGTTGTCAAATCTATTTTTGTTTTCATTCTGTTTTTGTTTTGACATGGTATACGATGACTCATGTTTGGTAGGAAAAGACTAAAAAAAATGCAAAACTTACTGAAAACCACATGAAGTTTTTTTAGGATAAACTTACCTCAAATTCATCTTCAAAAGCAATATTTGCATTAAAATGTTTACGCTTTACTACTTCTGAAAATTCTGATATAGGTATAGGCTTTGTTCTCTGTAATTCTGGACAAGTCACAATACCCATTATTGTAATGTGTAAATATCAGATAAAAACGACAACAACAGCAACAATAACACAGCTGCAGACTAAGATGGATCAGCTATGTACCTTCATCATGGTCTGACTCCTGTGTTAGCACCTCCTTCACTGAATTGTTCCTATCCATACTAATCGACGTTCCCACTCTGTCACTGGTGGTGGATACTACTCTATTCTTTCTCCTCCTGGATGAATCAAGTCTTGCTGCAATGAATTGAACTTTTTTCTTTCTTAAGTAGACTTACCATAGACAGATGAAGATCACACAAAGAACTATTGTTATTAAAATAGCAGCACCAACTGCACCTCCAATAGATATATAGAGTATCATCTGGCTATTAGGAGGGTCTAGTGGTGTTAAGAATAAATACATTAATTATACCTCAACTTTCTAGCTACCTCTCTAGCTAGCTATATACATACTTGATGGATCCTCAGAAGTCTCCTCCGACAGATCTTCGTCAGTAGTTTCCATATTTCCTGAACCTGTTGTTGCAGAAAGAAAGATGGATGCAATTTTAAATTCATAGCCGACAATGAGCTATAGCTATAATTTACTGTCGTCTGGAATGGTAACCGGGGTGGTGGTCGTAGACGTTGTAGTGTCAGGATCACTACCATTAGTAACGTTGCTAAGTCCTGTACCTGCTAATGACACCACCAGCACTACTACAAGCATGAGCTGCATTGCTTTCTGCATCACTTTCGCCATTACTTTACGCGTACCCTTTCGCCGCAATTGCATTGGACTCCCCGAAAAAAGGCAAATCGCCGGCGACCCCGCCCAGTCAGTATGCTGAACCCTCTCACCACTCCCCCCTTAATGGTGTGTTTTAATTCAAGTTCCACGTGTAGCATTTGTTATTAGTAAGAAGAAGAATTCTGTCACTGGTGTCCCCTAATACTGCAGTGAATAGGTCATTTTGAGAGACCAGTACATAGCTGCTTCTTATAAAAAAATTGTAATTCATACATAGAAGGCAGCCATGGTAAGTTAGACAAATGTAAGTATGGTTAGTGACTGACAGTGGACTATTTTATAGTTGGGGAAGAGCTCCAAACTGATGAATTATATGAACCATCGGATACGCATCACTCTCTTGGATGGGCGTGTCTTTGTGGGTACCTTCATGGCATTTGATAGACACATGAACTTAGTTCTTGCAGACTCAGAAGAGTTCCGCAGAATTAAGCCCAAGAATGTCAGAGTACCAGAGAGAGAGGAGAAGAGGAGTTTAGGCTTGGTACTTTTGCGTGGGATGAATCTTGTGTCTATAACAGTTGAGGGCCCGCCTCCTAGTAAGGTAAAGTAGCATATGCCGTTATATAAGTCAGTCCCTACATTTTCTTTTAATTATGGAGGGACCTGAGTAAATAAAATTCACAATGACTGACAGAGTTGGAATCCAATGGTTGTAATTATGTGGTATCATTACTAATACTGTTGTCTTCCCAAATGATATGATTGAAAGGCCACTAGGAGAGAAAGAACAACAAAAAAAGTGCATTACATTACTATGTGTGCTGTTGGTGTCACTTAAAATAGCCAGACTATTTGACCCTCTATAAGATGTACAAAGATAAGGAGATGCGTAATGGCCGGACTATTTGACCCTCTATCTGTTTTCTGGTTTATATTAAGTTAGACACAATGCAGTTTCCAGTGATTTGTATCCTGTAGTAAATAAACAATTTCAATGCATTTCAGTTGAAGTAACTCTAATACAACAGAACTACTTAAACACTTGTAAAGTACTTTATTTCAATATGTTGTCTCAGCTGTGTTGTCAAGTAAGAATTAAAGTACATATTGGCATTCTGAGTAATCTTTAGCTCCATTGAGATGTGAGAGTCACAGTAATAGTACAGTCACTGGTCGTTTTGGTCTTGTTTTGTAAGTGGTGAACTTATTGTAGCATTTCGTAATTGACATTATGTACATTAGCATAAAATGTGACCTTGCACAGACAAATTGGGCCCTGCAAAAAAAAAAATTTTTTTTTTTTGCACACACATTTTTGTTGGCATTCAGATAGGGAGCTCTCCACATTTATAGCCTCAGCTTCACTTGCTGCTGACATGCAGGACCTAACAGTTGCTATCTACAGGCTTTTTTGTTAGTATTTTTTTTAAAGAGAAGTATATCAATATTTTCCCGATGTTTATGTGTGCCGCGTTGTTGCCCGATTTTCCTGTGCACAGTCACATATGATGAACTTCGCAGTAATACGGGATGTTTTAAAGTCATAGAAAATATAATAAAGCATGTTTTCTCTGGTAATGTGACTAGTATCAATTACTAAGGAAGGAGAGGATGGAATCGTTACTTTAATATGCTGGTTAATGGAAGTTTTTAATGTTTAAATCATCCAATTGAGAGTATTTGAGGCACTGCTTTCCTCTTAAGGGTGCCGGCACATAGCAACACACTCCAGCTGAATAGTCGTGCATTATTTACCACAAAGTCATGCCCCTCTTTTCAACAAATTAGTGCCCGTGAAATGCAGCTGTGCCTCACTCACCAATATGCACGTATGGTTGGGGCAGGGCGGAGTCAACTTACAATAAATAAAATCCTTGCGCACAAAAGTAATGGATCCAGAATCTACTCTCTCGTACTGCTCAGGAATGGAGGAACGGCTACGGTTCAAACCTTGCCAGGGTTTAGGGCCACAAGGGCTCGGCCCTATAACGATGAGATATTTTAATATACGGAATTTTACAGAAATAATCGACTATAGTTCACGTGGTAAGACCAGTATATAGAAAACTAAAATAGAATTCAACAAAAACTCATCGCTATGTCATACACGCAAGGATAAGAAAATGATATACAAAAAAAATTGGCTTCTAAACTTCAGCGGTAGCCCTGCAATACCGCGGTGAAGTCCAAATTGGTGACTTGGCTATTTCTTGAAATACGACGGAATTCCAATCTTTATTCTAGGTAAGTAGTACTTGCTTGCCTGCAGAAATAAAATGACTCGGGGGGGGGGGGGGGCAGAAGTAAGCTTGACATGTCCTAGCAACCATGGCCTATTCCGCGGGTTTTTTGCGCAAAAAGAGTGTGACAGCACCCTTAACATAGTTTACATGGCAGGCATTGAGTGAGAGCAGGGAAAGGTGAAGAAATAATGTTTTATACAATGGGAACAGTACATAAACAGGAAGGTCAGAGTGAGGCCGAAGTGATGATGACTGGTTTAGTTGATACGCTACCTTCCATCGTGGCAACTAGCTTAATAGAAGGCACAGTAGTAACAGCAGCTTTTGTTCATGTTGTAGGATCGTAGCCGTGGAAGCAGAACGGCAGGTGGTCCCGGAGGTCCGGGCATGGGCAGAGCAGCTGGGCGTGGCATGCCCATGGCAGCCGGAGCTCCTGCTGGTAAGCTGTGTTGTATTAACGAGCCGGAGTTCAGTACCTTTTGCCGTGTGAATAGGTTTAACGGGTCCGGTGCGAGGATTGGGAGGTCCCACCCCACAGATGATGGCTCCTCAAGTTGGAGCTGCAGCAGGTAAGAAAAACATGGCAGCTAGAAGAAGGAATGGGTGCATATAGTGTTAGTTTGTTTTTTTGTTGTAGTTTTTGTTTGTTAGCAGGGGAGCAGGAACTTTGTTGTATATAACATGAATTGAGTTACCTGTAATATAATGGGTATTGGTTGATATTACTTTATGTTGAATTATTAGTATCATTACCTATGCATTCTCCAATCCACATAGCTTGTAAACGCTGTCAACTACATACAGGTCCTCGTTATTAGAACTTGTTTTAATGGTTGCGAGTGTGTACTGTATGGCTATTTTATATTACTGGGATAATAGTAGACATGTTACTTATAAGCGTGAAACATTAAAGTTAGCGATTGGGAGAATGGTGCAGTCAGTCACAGTTAGGAGTAGTCTTGTCAGTGTGCAGCCAGTGAATAAGGTAAAGTATTGGCCAAAAAGTAGTATCAGTGCAACTTCACTTCTAAATTTGAGAAGTTGTGTTGTGAAGCATCCGACATTGAGTATGGGACCACACACAGGAAATTGGGCACAGCGCAACACATAAACATCGGGAAAAGATTAATTTACTTTTTTAATGTATTAGAAAGCCCACAGATTGAAAGGGATAGGACCATATGTCAGCAATGGTTGAAGCTACTGCTATAACATTTGGAGAGCTCAATATCTGGATGCAAAAAAAAAAAAAATTTTTTGATAGGTTCCTGCATTGAGCCTGATTTTGATGTGCACAATCACATGTTCCTTCTTGTTGTTTGGTTTTTGTGAATGAATTGAATCCATCTCACTAAACAGGATAATGTGTAGTAATTATTTGGTAACCATATTTGGCCTTCCAGTGTCAAGTAGTTGTTTTGTTAAATCAGTCTCCAACATATCAACGGAAAACAAGAACAAATGGCACGTAACTTTTGAAAGTGTCAGTCGCTGTGAGTCTCATGCCAACTTTGTGTGAATGGTGTTCTCTTATAAGGATGAGGAATTTTAATCTATGGGACATAAAGAATGGTAAGGTTGTTCCTGCATAGGCTACCCTGTGGATCATTCTGAATACCGAGCTCAAGAAATTGTAGAATGAACAGATTTATACTTTTTCCATAGCTAAAGAAAAGTGATATCTGAAGTCCAAGCATTGCATTGCCCTATCACGTCACTACGTCTCTGTAAAGTCACTTATAGGATCTATTTTTACTGCTTGTGGGATGAAAGTTCTAAAGTGAATCTTTCTTGGCAATGTTTTGTTTTGGGAGCATGTTGTTTGTGTAAACATTTTGTAAACCTGGGGGTATTATTGACACAAAGGTCGTGTATACTGAGTGAACTGGTTAAAATTTAAAAAAAAAGGGGGGGGGAAATAAAATACCAGCGGTGCAAGCCCCTAGTGCTTCTGTCGCCATAAGTGTTAAATGGCAAACTATCCAATAAGAACATATCCGTACAAAGTTACGTCTCACCTTAATAGCTTAGTAACCTAACTGAAATCAGTTCGAACTGAATACAGTACTAGCAAAGCATGAGCCAACAATTTTTCCTTTTCAACCTTCCACAGGCATACACCAATTAATGGTCTCTCAATTAACAATGGATCTCAAAGAATGGGGGTAAAATAAAGTTATCGGGTAATTAATGTGCCAGATTTTTATTTTTTTTATTTTATTTTTTTCAATTTGAGCAAGTCATTTAGGCAGTGTAGGTGTACCTGGATTTGAGCCACAGGGAATGCCCCTATTAATTCACACAGTGGTTACTTTACAATAACATTTCTAAGCAATCCTTTTCCCCAAATGCCATAGATATCCCAGAGGTGTAGATGTTTTTAGAATGGCCAGGGTTTTTACATTATGGGATAAATATTTTGGTGCCAATATTTTCGTTTTAATCATTTTCTTTCTCTAGCTGCAGCCCCCCAGACGTACAATCTCCCCCCAGCAGGTGGACCTCCCAGGGGTCATCCTCCAGGTAAGTCTTCCTTCTCATGGCTGCAATAATGGATGTATTAATATTGCTTGTGCTTTATTTAGGAATGCCTCCACCAGGAATGCCCCCCATGATGGGGCGTGGGATGCCACCACCCGGGATGCCACCCCAGTACATGCATCCTGGGATGAGAGGTGAGGAATCATCTGATGTTTACAAATGATCTTTATTTTCAGTAATGGTTGTACTTGAAAAGCTATCATTATGAGAACGACATGTGTTGGGCTAGATCCTCACTGAGTAGAGTTAGGATCGTACATAAATGGTCACTATAAATAGCTGCCAATTGCCAGGGTGAGCAGAAGTGAGAGTTATGATTGCACATAAATGGTGACACTACTAGCTGCCAATTGCTATATTGAATTGATCTCATTTGTTTTGTTTATAGGACCTCCTGGTATGCCTCCCAGACAGTGATGATGTGCTGCCAGTTCCGCACTACACTACGCTCTCTATCCCTACTACATAGTAAGTATGTTTGGTTCTGTTGCCTTGTTCTTAATGCTCTATTTATCCTAATATTGGCTTGGTTGATTCCTCTCCTGGTTTCATACTAGGTCACCCGATTCGTCCATTCCTTGGTCCTGATTTCCTGACATCCGTCTGTCCGCCCGCCCGTCACTATAACTCCCTGACTATCATTTCTTACCTCACTTCTGTTTGTTTCATTTTCTCTTTCACATGCATGCCGTACTAGCAACATTTCTTTGTGTATTCCTTGCTCTGTATGTAAACTGTTCTGAGAGACGGGACTGTGGTGCACGGCTCTTGAAATTAGAACTAATTAGATTCCTGAATCAAAATTGAAAGTGGGATTTGTATTTAATATAACTTCAAAGTGAAATGTGATGTGGTTAAACAGACTGAATTGCTGGTTGTGTTTTCTTCACATACTGCAGAAGTCTTGCTAATGCAGAAGGTGTGATTCCATCTATTCTGCTTGCTGCACCAAGCTAAAACAAAAACAAGAAAATCCACAAATTACTTCAATTTTTTTTCACAGCTTTTAGTAGTTGGAAATTGGGAGGGTTTTTTTTTAAGTCTCTAGAGATACGCTAAATAAAAATAAACCTGAAAAAAGAAAAACTCTGTATGTAAATTGAAGTGTAAATGTTGGGGAAATGGGGTCGTGAATGGCAGCCAACTAATGGCAGCTAGCCTGCCATTACAACCACTTACCGTCGTAGGTCTCACTTGCTCTAATTTTTCCCTGCATTCATTGGACAGAGAGAGTCTGTAAGGCAAACACAAGTCTTTTAGTGATTAAAATACTAATTTTCTCTGTTTTAAGCAGCCAACAATATTATAACTTTAAACCCAACATTCAACTTGGCTGTATAAACAGAATAATGCTGAGAAATGATGAAATAAGTAAAATTCATTTCTGAAAAATAAATAATTTTAGTGGAGAATTGTTGTCTCTCCTCTCCCTCTAGCCTGGTGGCATACCAATACCAGCAGATAGTGGGCCATGTGTCGATACTGTAATGAAATTAAGGATGTTGGGACAAGAGGCGAATCAAGACTTGCTATCTTGTGGTTTGCTACGGTTTAAGCAAGCTCAAAATGGTTATCTCCAGAATTCTCTCCCAAACTGCAATTAAAGTGCTGTGTCAGCAGAAATGTGTGTAATATTTTAGGATGGGCATGTGATAATTGTCTTGTTAAGCCTCAGCGTGCAAGAGGGGTGTGGTAGTTGTTGTGTCTGTCACACTCTGAGTTTGGAGAGTACTGACAATTAGCTGTTGATTTAGGTATGAACTTTGAACATTATTTTAAGGCCTTTTATTGTGCTACATTTTTTTTAAATTGAGTCTGATTTTTGATAAAGTGTGAAACTGTCAGCTCTGCATAGGTGCTAGATTTTGTGGGTAATGCCCCCATCATCACGTGAGAAAATAATTTCTTGCTGCCCACGGTAGTTTGCTTTATGCTGAAAATTTAACCGAGCGCTGGCATTGGAGTTTCACGTTAAAACTATATATACCGGTGAGTGCTGTTATTGGCTCTGTGCTCATCTCACATACAGTGGAACCTCTGATAGTGAACTCCGGAACCCCTGATAGTGAACTCGAACAAGCAAATTGCCTCCATTTAATGAACTTTCCACTTGCCCCCCTCCAATAGAAAATGTATTGCTTACCACCTCTTATTTGTGAACTAAAGGCCCTAGTCCCTGATTGTTCTCAGTTTGGAGGTTCTCCAGTACTCACTGATGATACGGCAGATCTACGGGAAGAAGCAGTGAGTCACTCTTCTGGACACTGGCCACTTCCTCCATCTGCAGTTGGACCAGCACGCTGTAGTGGCTCTCTGTCTTTAGCCTCAGGGCCAATGCCTTGTTGCTGGCAATCACGGACTGCACACGCTCAGGAAGCATGTCTTGTATGTCGGCCAGCGTCACTCCAGGCATGCGTAGAGCTTCCCATGCACTGAGGGGGGGAAAATAAAAAAGAGAGAGAGAATAGAAGTCATGTATATATTTATGCTCTGTTCTAAATACATTTCTACAAAATGTCCCTATAATTTCTAATGGAAATCAGTTTAATTTATCATTGAAAATCTCTACTTAACCCCTCCTCTAAGATGGGATAAATAGATACATCATCCGTAAGTTACAGCCAAGCCTTCCTCTTGCCTCTTTCTCATCCCATCTTGTCGAGCAGGGAGTTTCACAGCTTTCCTCCAATCAGAAAGATGGTGAGATCTGCACGCAAGGTCATGAGAATTATATCATCCATTATCCGTCCTAAATGTTCTCACAAGGTCTTACTGGAGCTCTCCTCTGGCCTTGTCCATGGAGGTCTGCATCTCTGCAGTCATAGCCATTCTCTCTTCACTGACACACCCGACTTCATAGCCTACACACACGCACATACTGTAAACCAATGAATTTCAAGTGTACTGCATAGTTTATCCTTATTGGTCGGTGCCCTTTAAAAATTAGAAGTTAAATAAAAACAGACTTTATTGTCAGATGGAGATTAAAAGTCGAAGTTGATTGAAACCTACACAAGTCAAGTCTTAATTTGATTTTTGACTTAGTAATATTGGAAATTAAGTTTGCTTATTGAAATATTCTTACCCAGCATGTAGATCTTATCTTCTCATATCTTCAACTACATCAACTAATTAGATCCCAGATACATATCCTCATCAAGTCTTAAAATAAACACTACCGCGTGTGTTTATTGAAATGTGCATCAGCTCAGAGTGTTTCACTTGAGCAATTACCAGGATATTTCTGTCACTTAGCATTTCTGAATCTGAATCACAAACACAATGGCTTCTGGGTACTACCAATATTACAGGAATCTTGAATCTGCGAGTTTTACTTCTGCTGATATAGTAAAAAGGACACTGTTGTCGGCTCAGCTATACATATGCTGTTATAGCCTAAGGCGTGTTCAAATCATTCCCTTCACCAAACAGGTGTTAGCTTTACAAGTGGGTGGGTACAATTAAATCATCTAACTAGGGGGGGACCCTTTCAAACCCCTTACCCATTTTTGTGAGTCTAATGTCTGCATTGTCCGGTCTCAAGAGAAGCCGATACTCCGACCGACTAAACAACACAACACAAACATTATTCACACTCATTTTGCTGTAGCTGCCGGGGCTACCTAGTGAACATTCTGTACGGCTCTGAAGTCCCATTGGTGGTGAGGTCATCAATTAAAACGCCAACATAGGCCTTGCCTCTGTCTAGGATGAACGGCTCTCTGCCCTGATGGAGAAGAGCAGCATTTATACCAGCCATTAAACCCTGAAATAAATTAAAAAAACAGGAGATCTACCACATACCAGTTCGCAAAATTGATTTCAGATTATTAAATTGATAATTTTTCTCACCAAATTAATAGCCAATGAAATTAAAAAAAATGCAGCATTTTGTTAGTGTGTTTGATTGTTGTTTACGTTACCATGGCAAGGCATGCATTACTGAAATGGACATAATTGTATGCAAATAAGTGCCAAAGACAACTCAACGGGTGATAAATTGTTAAATTGGTAGTAAAGAAAATTTGTGGACAAGTTTCTGCTAGACTGTTACTAAGAAGCAAAACATTTGATAATCTCACATTCAAAACTCACTTGAGCAGCTGCTTCCTCGTATCCAGTTGTGCCGTTAATCTGGCCGGCAAGGAATAACCCACCCACCAGTTTCGTTTGGAGGGAGGGGCTCAGCTGTCGTGGATCGATGCAGTCATACTCAACGCCGTAACCTTTTAAAATTAAGATTTGTTTGTTTTAGTTATTGTTTTTATTTTTTATTTGTTGGAGTGTATGTGTTGTGTGTGTGATTTGCAAACTGACCAGGTTGTAACATGGTGGCATTCTCAAGGCCAGCTATGGTCCTGACCATCTTCTCTTGCATGGCCTCAGGCAGAGTGCACGAGATACCATTGGGATATATCACATGTGAGTCCAGTCCTATATTAAACAGTAGAACACTGACAATACAACAGTGACAACATCACAGACACCCAGAAGCTCACCTTCTGGCTCCAACCAGATCTGGTGACTCCTAGTGCCAAATCTGATAACCTTGGACTCAATAGAAGGGCAGTATCTAAACAAACAAAACACAGATAGAAAAAATAATCCCAAAAATTACACAACAAAGAGACCGCTGGTGGATTCTGTAGCCAAATGGAAAACATTTTTCACAGCAAGGAACTTGTGTACCTTTAAAAAAGTGAGGGTAAAAGCAAACTGGCTTCTTTATTTTGAGTTTCTATTACATACGTAATCAGACAGTTTAGTATAGGCTGGTATTATAGGAAACAATATAGCAAGTATGTATCACAGATGGCAGGCCATGTTCTAAATAATGCTACTCTTCCCTACTCATATCATACCCAACAAAAATTTAAACTCAACTGCCTTGTAAGGAATGAAAATATATTCCAGCTCTTGCTTCATCTAGAAAAAAAAAAAAAAAAAAAAAAAAAGGCACTTCACACTACCAGTTGTTCATATTGCACATTCGCCATGCAAATTCAATGGGCTCCCCTAATATGGAGGTTTTCATCGTGGAGTTTTGTGATCATCCAGCCACCTAGCTTCTATGTGGGAATGAGCAAGAAAGGAAGGGTAGAGCATCAGCCACTTGGCAAAGCAAGTGGGAAATGATGAGTCGGACACTCTAATAGGGCACATGCCTCTTCTTTTGGGACAACAATACCCTTGTACCACAAACTTGTGTAGTGAACTTTAGGTAAAACATCAGTTAATTTCACCAAATGCCCCGGTGGATAGACTTGCCTGCACTTGTAGTTAGATCTTTCCATCTTTTCGTTCTAAGTGCTATAGCATGATACACACACACACACCCACACACAATACACACACACACACACACACACAACACACACACACACACACAAACACACACAACACACATAGGGCTTCATTTAAGGGTAGTTGTTATGAGATACAGAAATGGTTAAAGTGTAAAGTAGAAAAATCCATCCACCATTCTGCTGTCAGCTGTTAGCGCAAAGTGATCTCCAGCCATATACCTTATCCTGTCTACTGGTGATCTGTGCATACATGGGTACTAACTGTGTGTGGGGTGTGTGTGTGTGGTGTGTGTTTTGTGTGTTGTGAGGTGGTGTTTGGTGTAGTGGTTGTGTCCGGGCTTAAGGGCCCCGCAGTCCTGAGTTCAAGGGGGGGGGGCCCCCCAACTCAGGCAATTTCCATTGATTTTCATCTGCCTCCCACCGCCCACCGTCCACCCAGCGTGATTGGGTTACCTGGCATTTGCTTTTTGGGGTTGCCAAATTCAAGGCCTTTTCCATTGAAACCGCAATGGTCCAGGTGGGACTTCGCGGTGCCCACACCACTTGCTGTGAGGAAAGGTATGTTCCATGCGAGTTCCTAGCCGGGCTCCAGGAGCTTTGCTTGCCACGGCTCACAGGTGCCGCTTAGTGCACAGGATCCTGGCTCTGCCGGTGCGCGTGGACACGCCTAGCGGCAGCAAGAAAATTTGCATTTGCATTGCATTTGGGTGTGTGTGTGTGTGTGTTGGTGTGTGTGGGTGGTGTGGTGAGAATGCAAACTTGTATGATTTGTGTTGTATTCCTTGACAGCAGCAGACTTTATTTAAAGAGCACGTTTGGGTTTTCTTAAAAATGTAATATTAAAGTTCAAATGTTATTTTTAGGAATTATACGTCTGATAGCCTGAATGTTTACTCAACACACCTACTAGGTCCAGTGGCTCTTCTGTCACAGTCTGTTGCGGTGCATGCATCCCATGATGACCTGTGGGTGAGGGAGTTCGTGAAAGGTCATGTGACAAGCACAACTGCTCAACCAACTTACACACAATCTGTCCCACACAGTACACAGACACATACATACAGACATTACAACATAAATACCTACATACATAGTATCGAAATGTACCAATAGATAATTCAACCGAGTATAGCATAGCCAATATTCTATCTAGGAATCAGCCAGGCGATACTGGTAGATATGTGAATAATTATTAGCGTTTATTTTTTCTCATAAATTGGAAAACAAATGTCACAGGAATTATATGAGATTTAAGCCATTATGTTTTTTTAAGGTTATATAAAAAACCTTCTGCTCTTTCAGGGTAGACGATTACATGGCAAGAACTTTTTGCTTATATATAGCAAATTTTTTTCTATTGAAAGCCAATATAGTTAATTATAACGTTAAACCCGATGTTTCGACTTCTTGCCGGAAGTCAGTTGAACGGTTAGGAGTTAAGTTTATAATTAACTATTGTCTGTTTTAAAAGAGAAAAAATTTGCTATTCTTTATTAATTATTTCAAAGCCGAGGAATGACTGAATATTTACTCCGTGGTTACAGCAACAGGTGATTAAATCATTCTTGGCCTCTCTATATGTAGGACCAGTTGGTAGTAAATAAAAGGTTTTTTACTAGTTCTGCTGTAGAAAACCCTTCTCTCCACTATGTACTACAAATACTACTCTGAAGTCCAGTGACAGTAACAAAGGTGGCAATTTGGCGACCTCTTCTAAAAACATCATTGTTTTGCTGTTGGTTGTAACTAGGGAACCAAATTATTTCAGGCATTCAAGTGAACTACAAAATTTCTTTTTTAGCGGTAATGAGATCTGCAGAGCAGGACAAGCCTAACAACTTTGATACCAAACGATAATGAAAAAAACTCAGCCAATAAGCTGATAAATCAATAGGACTGATACATCTATACATTGCCACATACACACATGTGAATGTGGATCATGACAGCCAGGCAACATATGGCAGTCCTTTCCCCTCCAGTTCAAAGCCTCTAAGTTCGTTTGAAAAAGAAAAAGGAACAGGAGTTTCATCACCATCCATTTCTTCTTCAGACATGACGTGTCAATTGGTTACGGACTCAATTCGAGGGGGAAGTCCCTGAAAGATTAAAGAATTAAATCACCTCTAGGACATATAGCTCCAGAGATAAACATAGTAAATTAGAAGCCATTCATTTATTTAGAGGATAACATACTGCATCACTTACAAGCTTAGAGGGATCAATTAAAACGCTGTTCCCATTGAACACAGCAACAACACTCAGAAAATTATAATAAAAAAACTTGCCAGTTTTCAATCTCATTAGTTTTGAAGTTGGCATCTTCCAGGTTTGGTAGTCCTATTGCTGGCCCTCTCCCCATACGACCAGCTGGAAATTCTGTATGACCACACCAGGTTCTCCATGACTCACAGCACTCCCAACTTCTTCCAAAACTTCACCTGTTAATACACCTCTCAAGGAAGTACCAGAGTCAGAACTACGTGGATGTGCTTCACTACTTCACCTGCAACCTGAACAAATACATGTACATCATGTACACAGGACAAAAACAAAGGGGATAAGCAAGAGAAAAATATCATGGATTAAACAAAAAAAAAACCCTGAAACATTGGTAACCCTGAAAGTAAAGTTGTAGCCCCGCCCCCAACTAGCTTATAAAACAAACAGTGTTGTGTTAATTTCAATCGCCAATGAATTTATTATCAATTTCTTTTTATCTTCAGCAATTCAGGCCAGGGATTAATATGACTTACAACCAAACAAATAGCCCTCGGGATATTCTAATTTTATTAATCTTAGGATTTCTAACTAGTATGCAACTTTGTAGCACTTTGGATGGTGAGGAACCAGCCAGTGGCAGACCAGCCCCAGCCAACCAACAGACCCTTCAGCCAACAGAACAGACCAGCCCAGCAACCGACAAGGGCCCAGCCAAAGACCGGCCCAGCCCAACAGACAGGCCCAGCCAACGACCGGCCCAGCCAACAGGACCACCTCAGCCACAGACCAGCCCAGCCAACAGACCAGCCCGCCAACAGACAGCCCAGCAACCAGAACGGGCCCAGGCAAAACCAGCCCAGCCAACAGACGGCCCAGCCAACAGACAGCCCAGCAACAGACCAGTCAGCCAACAGACCCCCACCTCAGCCAAACAGGACCGCCCAGCCAAACAGACCACCTCAGCAAACGACCACCTCAGCCAACAGACCAGCCCAGCCAACAGACCCAAGCCCAGCCAACAGGACCCAACCTCAGCCAAACGACACGACACCAAACAGGACCACCTCAGCCACCGACCAGCCCAGCCAAAAGACCACCTCAGCAAACGACCAGCCCAGCAACAGACCACCTCAGCCAAACAGACCACTCAAGCCAAACAGACCCACCTCAGCCAGAACAGACCAGCCAGCCAAAAGACCAGCCCAGCAACAGGACCAGCCCAGCAACAGACGGCCCAGCCAAAGACCAGCCCAGCCAACAGACCTGCCCAGCCAACAGGACCAGCCCAGCCAAAAGACCAGCTCAGCACAACAGACACCTCAGCCAACAGACCAGCCCAGCCAACAGACCACCTCAGCCAAAAGACCACATCAGCCAACAGACCAGCCCAGCCAACAGGGACCCAGGCACAGCCAACAGACCACCTCAGACAACAGGACCAGCCCAGCCAACAGGACCACCTCAGCCAACAGACCAGCCCAGCCACAGACCACCTATCCAAACAGACCAGCCCAGCCAACAGACCACCCTCAGCCAACAGACCAAGCCCAGCCAACAGACCAGGCCCAGCCAAACGACCAGCTCAGCAACAGACCACCTCAGCCAACAGACCAGTCAGCAAACAGGACAACCTCAGCCCCAACAGACCAAGATCAGCAAACAGGACCACCCTCAGCCCAACAGGACCAGCTCCAGCAACAGACAAGCCAGCCAACAGACCAGCCACCAGCCAACAGGACCAGCCCAGGCCAACAGACCAGCCACAGCCAACAGAAAGCCCAGCCAAACAGACCAGCCCAGCCAACAGACCAGCTTCAGCAACAGACCACCTCAGGCCAACAGACAGGCTAGCCAACAGGCCCACTCAGCCAACAGACCAGCCCAGCCAACAGACCAGCCCAGCAAAAAGACCAGCCCAGCCAAACAGGACCAGCCCAGGCAAAACAGACCACCTCAGGCCACAGACCAGCCAGCCAACAGACCAGCCCAGCCCCAAAAGACCGGCCCAGCCCAACAGACCACCTCAGCCAACAGGACCACTCAGCCAAAACAGACCAGGCCCAGGCCAATAGGACCGGCTCCAGCCACACAGGACCGGCCCGCCAAACCGACCGGCACAGAAAACAGAACAACCTCAGCCAACAGCCAGCCAGCCAAACAGACCAGGACCAGCCCACAACCGGCCCAGCCAACAAGACCGGCCCACCCAACCAAAAGACCCCGGGGCCAGCCAACCAGACCCAAGCCAGACAACAGACCAGCTCCGCCAACGACCACCTAAGGCCAAAAACAGACCAGCTCAGCCAAAACAGCCACCTCAGTCAACAGACCAGCCCAGCCAACAGACCGGCCCAGCCAAACAGGGACCAGCCCAGCCAACAGACCAGCCCAGTCAACAGACCACCTCAGAGCCAACAGACCAGCCCAAGCCAACAGACCAGCCCAGCCAACAGGAACCAGCCCAAGCAAACAGGCCCAGCCCAGCAAACAGACCACCTCAGCCACAGACAGACAGCAACAGACCAGCCCCAAGCCAACAGGACAGCCCAGCAACAGACCACCCAGCAACAGACCACCTCGCCAACAGACCAGCCCAGCCAAACAAGATCGGCCCAGCCAAAAGACGCCCAGCCAACAGACCACCTCAGCCAAACAGAACCAAGCCCAGCCAACAGACCAGGCCACCCAGCCAAAAGGACCAACCTCAGCCAAACAAGGACAGGCTCAGCCAAACAGACCAGCCCAGCCCAACAGACCAGCCCAGCCAAAACAGACCACCTCAAGCCAACAGGACCAGCCCAGCCAACCAGACCAGCACAGCAACAACCACCTCAGCCAACAGACTCAACCTCAGCCCAAAGACACCAGCCCAAGCTACAGGACCAGACCAGCCAAAGACCAGCCCAGAACAGACCAGTCCAGCCAACAGACCAGGCCCAGCCAACGACCACCCTCAGCCAACAGGACCAGCTCTCAGCCACAGACAGTCGCAGCCAACCGCCCAGCCCAGCCAAGACCAGCCAGCCAACAGCCACTCAGCCAACAGACCAGCCAGCAACAGAACAAGCCAGCCAAAACAGACCACCTCAGGCAAAACGACCAACTCAGGCCAACAGACCAGCCCAGCCTACAGACCGACCCAGCCAACAGACCAGCCCAGCCAATAGACCAGTCCAGCCAACAGACCAGCCCAGCCAACAGACCACCTCAGCCAACAGACCAGCTCAGCCAACAGACCAGCCCAGCCAACAGACCACCTCAGCCAACAGACCAGCCCAGCCAACAGACCAGCCCAGCCAACAGACCAGCCCAACCAACAGACCAGCCCAGCCAACAGACCACCTCAGCCAACAGACCAGCCCAGCCAACAGACCAGCCCAGCCAACAGACCAGCCCAGCCAACAGACCAGCCCAGCCAACAGACCAGCCCAGCCAACAGACCAGCCAGACCAGCTAACGGAATTCCATTAGATATTGCACTATGTACAGATCATCAGCATACAAGCAAGAGGGTTACAGTACTCAGTTTGTTTGTCTGTCAGTCAGTCATTCTGTCACACAATAGCAGATCTCAAAGACAACAGCCTCCCGAAGATTAAAACAGGCATCAAAATGTTGTGCTGGACATTTTAAGTCCCTCCGCTATAGTCTTGCATTACACTATATTCTCAGTGGTTTACCAGGAGCGCTTGGAGTTTCCCATTGAAACTACTGGTGAGGAGTTGTCTCTTGCAAGTTTGGCTTTTCTTATGAAGACAGCTTTTACGTCTACCGTTTCATTGCACACGCTACACATCAACAACTACACCAAGTATATTATTCTTTGGGTCTTTGTAACAGCTAGCTAGCTACTTTGTAGTAACGTTGAGGGCTCGCACCTTTGGTGCTTCATTGTGTTAGAAATTGAAGTACATGAGTCAACCCTGTACCTCATTACCCTCGTCAAGGAACAATCCTCCTATCAATTGCTGTTCTTGATTAACTGGATGCTTTTGCAGCTATTAGTTCTGGTAAGGGCTTTTAGTTGAATTTTTGTCTTCTTCTCTCTCTCACTCACTTTTTTAATCAAGGCAGCCAGTAAGTAATTAAACAAATGTTTTTTTATAACAAGTCCTTCAGATAATTAAAATCTTGCTACCTTCCTACTGTAGTGATGTCAAAACTTATTATCCGCGAGAGAATGTGAATTAACAACTCCGCCCACATTACCATAACATGTACATGGATGGATACCTTCCTGATTGACCATCTGCCAACCACAACCCCTTACCCTAACAGTGTGTTCCCTCCCTCTTCTCTTCTCACCAGCGTCAACTCACCCAGGCACACACCAGTGACTTGCAGACTTTGTGATCCCTCCTCTTTCCTCTGTATCAGCAGATCTTCCACAGAGTCCTGGTGGAGGTGGAGACCTCCAACTTTCTTCATGCACTCCTGCATGTTTCGGCGGTACTGGTCGCGGTCTATTTGAGCCCTGAGGCCCTAGGAATAAGGGGACAGATTATTACTATATTATACGTCACCATTTTGCATCCAGGGTTTAAGAAAAAGATAACACATTAAAATGTTTCTTTGTTTTCCAATTCGTAATATCTTTTAAGTCATTTTTAGATAACTGCTATAACACTAAAAAGAATTGCAAATTGTGTTTAGTATCATTGCTGATGCAAGACAACACTTTATAAAACCTTTTACAAACCAGGTTCAAACTTCTTTTCTAAGAAATCTTAAATATCACACTAAGTTAAAACTTTACCCTGAAAAAAAAATATAAATTAAAAAATTAAACATTGGCAACACTACCTGCTAATGTATCCCTAATTGGATTGTAGCCAGCTTTTAATGGTTTCCTTTATTTGATGGCTGTCAATGCCCCCCCCCCCTCCCCCCCGTCTTTTCTAGAGAAAACACTGAAATACATAAACACTATCTTCATTATTGTAATAGTAACACTTGTTATGGACAGTAAAGTGTATCTGGAGAACATACATAGAAGAGTATTTGTGAATTAGTTCTTTGCCACAGTTTTTATACTTATATCCTATCAAGTAATGTAACTAATTGCCACGCCCATTAATCTACACAGTGGCTTACCCATACTGCTGGTCCTTTTCTCTTGTTCAGAACTCTAAACTGGATCCCAGACTGATCTGAAAACAAGGCATTAGGGATATGCAATCCACAAGAATACTAATTATATTCATAGTAAGGCGTGTAAATTGCGCATTCAAAAGTGTATTGGAAAAAATCACTGTTCAATAGAGATCGCACGGGGAAAGTGAAATAGCATGGAAACTAAGTGCAATACCACGATAGCTAAGTGAAATAGTACGGGTAAGTGCGCATGAGTGCAGCTATAGCCTTGGAAATGTACAGTTCGAGTAGTTTCTAGTTGGAGACAATGTCATTCTTTACTGCAGAAGTTCTGCCCGTATTAGATAGAATTTTTTTTCAACAGATTAAGAGGAACCATAGGTTGAAAACGAAGTTCCAGAGGAAGCTAATCCTGAAACAGAGAGTAGTGAGTGAATTATACAGTGTGGCTACAGTGTAAATGCTTTATTTTTTTTAAGATGGCCTATTATTAGCGAGTGATAGCATGGATAACCTGTACTATTACTCATACTAATACCATAGCCATGTCACTTTTCAATCCAAAAAAAAGTTTGGTATTATTTTGAAACACCACAGTTGTGGAGAACTGAAATAATAATCTAATGGGTCACAATGATCTATCCCGCACCTTATCTGCAAGGCAATATTGCGGTGAAATTCCTGAGCAACACTATTTAGCAATGGAAAGAAGAATACGAACAATAGCGGAATCAGAGTGGGAGGATTTCTTTGATAATAATATAATACACGATCATGATTTCTTAACTGCAGAAACGAATCATTATCTTTGGCTATAGTATTAGCACATGATAGTACAGAAACTGAGCTTCTCAGATTAATATCACTTGTGCGGCGAGAAATTTCACTCAGCTTTGCCTCATAAAATTTTTGTAACTCCACTCATGCAATCCTAAATACCAGTTTTATGTCCATACAACGTACATACACACATACATAATCAATATTTGATTAGAGTGGATATGCACATAAATGGTGATGTTTCCTTCAGCAAAACTAAAACCCAACTATTACCTATGGAGCAGGAAAGGTCTGCTTTTATAAAATAAAATAAAATTAAAATAAAAAGTTTAACCATAATACAAGTTGTACCCAGCAATATCATTATATGCAGGTTAAAAAAAAAAAAAAAATCACAATCTCCAGATTCAATAAGTTTCCCCCGTCACAGAACAAGTGATTGCCTTACCACATAGCTTATGCTTACTTTTCATTCTTACCACATATCCTTGGAGCTACTCCATCCAATGCGTCTATCTCTCTAAGCAAATGACCTTTACCGATACCTCCAAAGGAAGGGTTGCACGACATCTCTCCTACAGTGACCACAAGTCATTATTTGTAACATCAGAATTGAAGGGAGAAAAATTTTTTTTGCTTTTATTCAGAAATATAGTAGTGAATATTTCCTTTGTGCTGATGCCCTTGCCTACTGTTCTGATGCTTCATGCTCCAACACAGTCTAAGAAAAGCACATTTATTGGCGAGCCAGACACTTACAGGGGTAACACAATTGAAAATCGGGGATGTTTGTTTATTTATTTATTTATATATATGTTTTGGACGTACGTATGTCATTTTGTACTTTGACCCTCCGTATTTTTGTGTTCGCTCCGCGTTCGACCCCGTCCCAAACTTCCCTAAACAGAATCCTCCGGTTTAGCGACCATTACCTTAGAAATTGAATTGTTTACCGCTTTGAATTGTTTTGCGGGTGCAGTTAAAACTCAAAAACTTATGGGAGCTCCATTTCTATTCGAGTTAGTCGCTATTTGTCACAGTTATAAGCCCTACTCAACAGCATTTACTTGAAAATTCATCGTCCACTAGACGAACCACGAAGGTAAGTCTTGCGTACGTATGTTCAGTTGTGTGAAAGTATTGTGCGTTACAACTACTATTAAAAATGTCGCAAAGAAAACTTTAAATAACGTGACTTGATTTTGTTGCTTCTTTTTCAATTCAAACAGTTGCGGGGAGCGGTTACTATGGCATTGAAACCCCTTTACCGCATACGTAATTTAAAAACTCGACTTTATTTTAGTAGCTTGAGTGTTAGTAGTTAAAATCAATCATTTAACAATAGTGTAGTTTAAGGCTCGCTCGCCATTTGTGCTCAAGCACACCACTAGTCTACTACATTGATTCGATTTGGTGTGGTGTTTGTGGGATGAGTCTACACATGGAGCAAAGGGTAAAGAAATGATAAACATCAGCCTCGGTACCAGGTATTATGTTGAGTTGTACACAAACGGTGCACCAAATAAAGAAATGGAAAATCAATATTTTTACCTGAATCGACATTTTTGCTCATACATACTGCTATAATTTTACAGCTCAAATTTGGACCTTTAGCCATAGCCTGTCATGCAGGTCTCCTAGGTGAATACTGACCTATGGAGCTTAGTTTCTGTGTGACCAGCAGTGTTTTGGCTCCCATTCTGGCAGCAGAAGCTGCAGCTTCACAGCCAGCATGACCACCTCCTACCACCACCACATCGAATTTCTCCCCCAGGAAACTAGAGGCATGTCTTCTAAAAAGTCTAAATTAGAAGATTTATGAGGACAGGTAAATATGTAATTTTAACACCACCTTTTATTGGTGAGAAATAGCAGATTCACTGTCCTCATATCTTTTGATTGCAAATACACTCATCTGGTAAAGTACATCATCTGGTAAAGTACATCATCTGGTAAAGTACATCATCTGGTAAAGTACATCATCTGGTAAAGTACATCATCTGGTAAAGTACATTATCTGGTAAAGTACACCTACGACGATGCTTACCAGCTAAATTATATGATGACGAATGATGCATGTCGTTGTTTGTAAAACAGAACTAAATATCTCTCAGGGTGACAGTATCTGTTGGATTTAAAATATCATTAATTGATGGTCCGTGAGTAGTCTCGAGTCGTTGACCCTTTTCCTTATTATTTATGGGGAGGGGGGAAGGGGGTTAATAAATGGGAAATGGGAAAAGGGTCGGTCACGAGATACTATAGTCTTGTGTGAGTAATCGTAAGAAGCATAGATGTACAGCGCGAAGTATATCTATAGGTGCCATTACCTGCACTAATAATAACGTTAGTTATTTGACTACAACCAAGTTGCACCTACCTGGTAAAGGAACCGTTCAACATTTTAATTCATGGGTATCTAAAGCTGTGATGGTGTTGGCACTTGTGTGATGTGTATAGCTACGATTTTTTAAATATTTTATTATTATTATTTTTTTATAATTTGATGTAGGGCATACTGGACAGGGCCAACAAGCCAACTAGGGCTATTACAAACTTTTAACAAGAAAGAACCCATACAAGTCAAAGAAACATAGACAGAAAAAAGACAAAGTTTAGTTAGGTAGGGTGGAGGTGCTCTTCAATTTAGCTAATTAGACGACTGAATGCACAGCTAGATTTAAGAGAGGCAATGTTATCTGAGACTTTATTCCAGTGATCAATGACTGACCACTTGAAAGAGTGCCTATGGTGTAGAGTCCTGATGTAAGCTCTAGTAGTTAGAGTTTGACTCTCAACCACAAACACTTTACATTTTTCACTTCACTCACAATACTTGTTTTTGTCCCATTGGTTGTAAAGTCAGTAATAATAATAATAAGGGCGATACAAGTCATGGAGTTCTTGTGGGACGCACACCTGCGTGGTGCATTTGTGAAGAATGAGCAGGAGATAATGGTGGAGGCTCCATTCAGTATCCTGTGGCAGATGCTGAGCTTGTTGCATAGCTGCCTGCTTACCAGCAGACTCTGTAACTGAAGCGAAGATTTCATTGCTGAGACAGAAGCATTGCGGGACCAATTGCTGTATATTACCCTGGCAGTGAATGACTGGACTTTTTCGAGCCTCTCAGTGTGTGACGTGTGATACGGGTCCCAAACTGGGGGGCAGTAGTCCAGGTGGGGTAGGACAATCGACTTGTATAACTTCACCAAGCAGGTGGGCCTAGCCTCCTTGAACGTCCTATTTACACCTAAAACATTTTAGTAAACTAACTAGAACTAAATTTCACATTGGATGATAATAACTAAAACTAAAATCATAGAGCTCTTGAATAAAAACTAAAACAAAATAATCTAGCTAACTATTTGTAGTGACATCTCTGAAAGAAGACGAATGACCAGTGGTAGTCCCAGGAAGCAAAACCCTTTACCCAATCATTTCTTTGTAGCACCTGAGTAATTATTTGGCTAAGGCAAACTGTTAGACAGCAGTCAGCGGTTGCTCGACTATCTAGCCCAGCCCCCTCCCTTAGCACGCGCATGTCAAATCATTCAGTCTCTGTGCTGTATTTTGCTGTCCATTCAGTAGAGACTGGCCACAGGGTAATAATAACTATTTCAAAAAACTAAATTATTGTACTCCCGTTAGAAAAAAAACAAAAACAAAAAAACAAAGCAAACAAACAAAACACAAAGCTAAAAAACCAGCTAACAATAATGGTGAAATACAAAAACTAAATTGATGTCCGCATTAAAAAAAAAAACTATCTAAAGTTGATGAATTGAATTTAAAAAAATTGAATTCTAATAAACCAAAACTAGAACTAAAATAGAAGTTAGTAAATTTGAAAAACTAAAACTAAAACTAGAATTGAAATTAGTATATTGAAAAACCAAAACTAAAACTAAAATTGTAGTCTTTGCTAATGAAAAACTAAAACTAAAATTAATCTTGAAATATTTTTTGTAAAAAACTATAACTAAAACTAAAATGTAAAATTAATGTTCAACCAAAACAACATTAGCATCAGCCAGTTGCATATGAGGTCGAGGTCATTGGCTACGGTGAGATCGTTGGAGGCACTAGAGATGGGCCTGAAGAAGGTCATGTCATCAGCATAGCCTGTTAATACTGGCTGACAGTGAAAGGCGAAAAATTCCGTCAAAAAGTTAAGATAAAGAGTAATGAACCTAGGATAGAGCCTTGTGGCACACCAGAGGTATGGACACTGTGCATAAACACATACCTAGCAAGCAGATTACTTGCAAGAACTCTCTTCCACCTTGAATCACTGGGTCAGTGCGCAGGGCCTTCCGCCGGAGAGATAGTGCATGACAGACTGCTAAGTGCCTCATACCCCAGCTTCATGGTCAGCTTTCAGATGGCTACATAACCAGGCTTTGGCTATAGTCCGCAGGGCCGAACAGGGCTTCCTTGCACCAATGTCTACCTCTCCGAGTGCTTTCTGGAAGGCCTACCATAGTTTATCTGGCTCCACTCTTCCACTCCTATGGAGAAAGCAACTCTATTAAATAACTTTTTTTCTCCAATTACCATCCATCAGCAACCTACTCTGAACAAGCATCCTCCAAGAACTGCTTCTCCCCTACTCAGCAGTCACTAAGCGACTACACCTGTAATGCATCTGACATCCACTCCCTCAAGAGCAAAACCTCATCTGGCCCAGATGGCATCTCTGCTGTCATGCTAAAAGCATGCTCATTTCCTCTCAGTGGCAGGCTAGCCTGTATATTTAACACCTCATTTGCCACAGGCAAGGTGCCAGCCATGTGGAAATCATCTCGTATCACTCCAATTTTTAAGAAGGGTGACCCAGGCCAAGTGCAGAACTACAGACCTATATCCCTTCTATCTCTTGTGGGGAAGTTGCAGGAGAAGTTAGTTTATAACTCACTCATGAAACATCTCCTAGAGCGTGACGCAATATCACCGTCCCAGTTTGGCTTTCGACCACGAAGCTCAACCCTCGAGGCACTCATTACTATGACTCAGCTCTGGCACCAGAGTATGGAAGATGGCCATAGCACTGTCTGTGTCTTCCTAGATCTGGCAAAGGCCTTTCATTCCATCCTGCATCTTGGAGTGATTGCTGCCCTGAAGGAGGCCAGAGTGGTGAACCCAGTACTGGGATGGTTTGCCGATTACCTGTCCAACCGTTCCCAATCTGTGGCCCTGCTAGGGTCTACATCTCTGCCCTGCAGTGGTCTGAACCTCCAACCTCAGTAGACACATGTACATGATTGAGAGACATGGGATCGTTGCAGAATAGGATATCAATTAAGGAGGATGAGCTTTGGGCGACATGTGTGGGTTCATTAATCACCTGATAGAGACCGAAACCACTCATTAAGGCACACAACTCTGCTGTGGGTGGATGACATAAGTCCGATAAGTCCACATTAAAGTCACCAACAATGACTAGCTTCCCATACCTGGCTGGGTTGAGAGACCCAATGGAAGGTCTCTGTCAGTACCAGGTGGTCGATAAATGACACTTAGTAGTAATGTTCCCAGTTTGGTGTTAAGCTCCACAGAAAGTAGCTCAGACGAAGGATGCTGATTGACAGAGTGAGTTGTGATGGAGTCATGAATGTAAAGGGCCACACCACTACCATGTCTATCCCTGTCACATCAGAAAAGTCTGTAACAAGGCAGTAATACTTCGCTATCACAGATACTCTCATCTAGCCAGGTCTCTGTTAGGGTCAGAACTCCAGAAGGGTCCTGCCCATTGATAAGAAGATGTAGCTCACTCATCTTAGCTAGCAGGCTTCTGCAGTTAGTGTAGTATAGGGACACCTGTTGGCCATTGTTGATATACAGGGGAGCTTGAGAAGGTGTGGGTTCAGAAGGAATAGGGGAGTCAACACTGATGGTGGAGTTGTTAGTAGAACTGTAGCTGGTGAGACAGGCAGGGCAGAGCCAGAGGGTATCGTCACTCTCAACCTGGAGCACGGTGTAGTCGTTTGCAGAGATGTTAACGTAGGCACAACGCTGCCAGAGTTTACAACATTCACAGAAAACTGCAGGGTCGGTATCAGCGACTGGCAGACCGCAGAAACCACAAATTCCTTTAATGCCCTGATTTATGGCTTTTTCTTTGACTGTCTTCTCTCATTTTGATTAGTTTCCTCCGATTTTATTGTTTTTAAATTGAAGCTCTCTTATTTACCTTTTTTCCTGATTCAGCTGATTTCTTCAAGCAGCTGTTTTCTTGCACTTCACTCTTAATAAATTCGTCCTGCACTTCTCTTTCAATAAGTATATCTTTTTAGTATTTTCTCTGTCAACAGATTCTTATTTGCACTTCTCTTCGAATGAAACTTTCTTATACTATTCAGACTGCTGAAGAAATTATTTTCAACCAGGATGAAGTCATTCGAGTAACTGTTACAGTAAAACCTCTGAACAACAACCGGTCTTGGGGACAGATCGTTTGACCTTTGTTGAGAGAGTTGCCTCTCTTCGGGGGTTCTTAGAGTATTATGCCAAGCAACAATGATAATCCTTAATATAATAGAAATAGACCAATGAATGGTTTATTGAGGTGAAAAATAATCAAAATATGATCTCTGTGTTAGTGATTTACTTTGCCAGCTGCTACGGAGTCAAAGATTGACCCAACTTCAAAAGACACCGCCAATTGACCTTTTCTTTCCAGAAAATGATGCACCTCTTCCAGTGAAGCAATGGCTTCTTTGAATGTTTTAATTGCTGGTTCTGGTTGATCGGAATCTTTACCACTTTCTTCATCATCTTCTTCATCATTTTCTTTGTCATCTTGTTGTGAATTGTTTGCAGGTTCCTGGAGGTGTAACATAAATGATTCATCCCATGAGTTGTTATCCATTTGCAAACAGGGATTTCATCATCACCATTAGCATACTCCTGAACAGAGTATGCATCTGGCAACATGACTTGTTGAATCACCTCTTGTAGATTTGTGTCTTCATCCAGGTCTTGAAATGGATCATCTTCTACTTCACATGTCACAACATCAGACATGTTATCATTCAGAATGCCTGCTCTACGAAAGCATTTTTGTATTGTGCTTGCTTTCACTTTCTCCCATACCTGTGCTACCCATCTGATGGCCACCAAAATGTTGACAGATTTGGCCACTTCTGGTGCACTATTGTACTCATCAATCCTGGCTACTATATATTTCAATAGCAATGTGCGATAGTGAACGTTGAAATTCTTTATGATACCCAAATCTAATGGTTGCAACTTCGAAGTAGTGTTTGCAGGCAAAAAAACAAATGGTTATGTTCTTAAACATGGTCTCTAGGTGAGGAGGATGACAACCAGCGTTATCCATTAAAAGTAATATGCATCAATTATAGTATGGGCTAAGCGACTGTTCAATTTTGTAAGAATTGCCTCTATCAATTCACCTGTCATCCAAGAGTTTTTTTGGCTATAATAAGCCACGGGTAGGACAGTCTTGTCAAATCATTTTAAACATCTTGGATTTTCACTGTGCCAGATAACAACTGGCTTTTCTTTTTCTCCATTAGCTGCAACAAAAAATGCCACTGTTATCCTTTGTTTACTCTTCTTCCAACATCGGCTATTTGCTTCGCTTTCTCAATAAGTTGAGGTCCAGCAAGATAGATATTCTTAGAACAAGCTGCCATATACCATTTATATAAAGCTTCATTAACATGACTTTAAACACTGAAACTCTAGACATTTTTTTATTGATTAGATTGGTAAAGAGACATCACAGAATCTTTATTCTTCAAAATCTGGGCAATCTGGGTCCTTCCACAATTAAACATGCTGGCTAAAGTCCGATGATTTATACGGTCCGCCACGGTATATACAACGATTTAAAGATACTCTTGAACCACTGATCGCTGCTGGACATTTTGTAAATAGCTATTAAAAAAAATTATTATATATATTATGTAGCTATAATTTTACTATTTTGACCGCTCTAGGATAATTATCCCTGGCCGTTGTTAAGAATTCGGGGGTGGCCGTTCATCGGAGGCTATAAAACTATTGGAACTGTACTGTAAACGTTTCGTTCCACTAAAAACTACCGCTGTGGAGAGGCTGACCGTTCTTCGGGAGCCCGTTGTTGAGAGAATTCACTGTATAGCTATTCCACTCCATTGCTTGTGATGTCTACCTAGTAAGAGCCACTAGGGCATGAGTCTCACAGGAACCATTTAAAGTCAGTACCAACCAATCGAAGTATATAGTCAACCAGCTAAATACAAGATCTAATTAACCCTCAGCACGCATGCGCGAGAAGGTTATGGTACAGTAATCGGTTTGTTAGTTTGTCACGCTCTGATTTGGGAGATTACTGACAATTGAATTAACCTTTGATTTAGGTATGAAGTTACTCAGAGCGACGAGAATTTAATTTAATTTTGTGCTACTTTTTTTTTTTTTTTCGGACTGCTTTTTTTTTTTTTTTTTTGTTGAGAAAACGCGAAGCTCTATCAGCTCCGCGTACAGGTACTAGCCATTGTGGGTAGCGCCCCCTATCATCAAGTCGTATTCATGTGAGCAATTAATTTCTTGCGCCTACGGTGTTTATGCTGGAAGCGGAGTCGCGCGTAGAAAATACTAGCTATACCGGTGAGTGGCTCTGGCCTGTTTTTGTTTTTTTTAACATCTACCGTTTTCATTGCTCGAGCTATATTGGTACCTGATAAGAATAGCCAATAAAATATTCTTTTGGTCAGAGATGATTCTGTAATAGCTATACGCGCATTTGATGCTTCATTACATAAGCTCTCAATTCGGTGCAAATAAATTGAGAAACTAAATTGAGAAGGAATGTGATGTCACTGGCGATATATTTCTGAACTTCACTGAATTCAGTGTTCATGACATGCACAACCTCACAAACCCTATTAGCTACTCGTGCACAGTTGAAATTAAGATTCTTTAAAAGGTTCTGGAATGTATGCACTCCTCCCAGTCAGCAAATAATTTATTGTATATTCCCATTTGCATACCAAGTTAATTTAATAGCTTGTTAACTTGATAAAACCATTTCAAGCTAACATAACTGTATTCCAAACATTTCTCAGACTATAATTGATGAAATCCTTGGGGTATTGATATTGCACTTGACATCAGGTTTTGTTTGTTAGTAGTTTCTTTTATTTTTTGTTTTGTTTTGTTTTGTGTTTGTTTGTTTTTTGTACTATTTTCTTTTGAAGAGGAAAGGCAGGTGGGGTAGAAGGATTGGGGGAGCACAGTAATTCAACATAATAGATGTATAATAAATTTTTAAACTGTTAATAAAGTGTAGTATAAAGTTCTCTTAGCTATATGAAAATTTGAAAGTGCACTGTGCAGTGCTGAGAGGTTCCCGATGGAATTAATTATCCTTTACTTAGTGTAAAGATCTACAATGGTAATTAATACGTTCTCTCTGTCTGGATCATCCAAATTGTCTAATAGTCTCACTTCCAGGTCATTATTGGTAGCTTCTGCCAGCGTTACATAAAACCATGGAGGTCCATTAAACTCGCAGCATCTGCTGGTACTGGCGCATCCCTGGCCAGACCATAAGGCCTTACTCCCATAAAACGTGCCTTCACGAGCAGTAGTAGCAAAATTACCGGAATCACAGAAATACTGGGTTCCTATGTAAGGAGGCAAGGAGTTGGGGTCAGTACCTGATGAACAAGGACACAATTTAGTCTTAGCAGCAGTATTAGTACCCGATTCACCAGCAGCAAATGACCAAATGTGTTGTCGTGAAGGAGGTGATCCGTGAGTGATGGAGACTCCATCACAGTAAGTACCCTCTATGGTTTGGTCTAAACTCCCTGACTGACGCTTCGCAACTTCACTTATATAATTTCCAAATGCATCTGTCTCTCCGTGCTGATACCCAATAACCCTGCCACATACATTGGAGTACATAGTACCTCCTGTAGAGAAAGTAGCAGAGGCTACACGATTGGAACCTCGGGTACATGCTGTGATAGGAGAAGATACTTTAGTCCAGCCAGAAGGGCACTGGCTGTTGGGCTCAGACATGTTTATTGATGCAACCTGGTTCCACCCTAGTACACCACATTCTGGTCCATATTGGTCATCTAGAACATCATTAGCTGTGAGAAAAAGACTGTCTAAATTCTGGTCAGGTCTTGTGTCGTTGAAACATGAAAAATTGGACACAGATGGAGTTCTCAAAGGTAACTCCTGTGCTTCAGTCCAATGTATTACCAGAAAAATAATAGTACAGGTCGCTATATTCAATATTCCCATTTCTTTTCGCAAAAGCTCGCTCTAGCTAGAGCGAGTGCCGAGGCCTTTACATTTTATACACCCGCGCGAACGGCTCCACAACTTCCGGTCCGGCTAAGCGTGCCTTACGGTGAACTTCTGGTACTTACGGTATGTCCGCTGAACTACTTCAGGTACATACAGCCGCTTGAGAGAGAGCGAAATTTATGCGCTCAAAATAAGTGGTCGAGTCATCAATACGAGAATTCTATCCTGGTACGCAATAATGGTTGGGTTTATGTCTACAACACGCTAAAGAAATAGAAACTTTTAAACTTACCTACAAAATAGCTGCCATCACACTCTTCCACCGGCAGAGTAGAATTCAGTCTGCATTGAAGAGGTAATTAGTTATACTGGCAAGCTACCTTTAGTAATGGATCTGGTAGTGGGTTCTTATTAAAAAAAATTAAAAAATTAAAAAATAAATATGGCGGCGAGTGACCATTCGGGTTCTGTCTGTCTCTGCGGTGTCTGTGGCCATTTCTTCGACTTGAGCAAGGCGTTCAATAGCCTATCCCATTCTCTGATACTCAATGCTCTGGCTAGAATCAGAGTGTGCGGCAAACTAATGCTATGGATTAAGAGCTACTTATCAGATCGTACTCAAAGAGTAGTCTTAAATGGCTGCTCCAGTCCACAGCTGCAGTCACATTGGGAGTCCCACAAGTACCAATCTTAGAACCGCTGCTCTTCATCATCTCCATTGACACCTTAGCTTCAATCACCCTGTCACCAAGATCTTTCATGATCATTTTTGCTGATGACATCACCTACTCAAAGGAGGTTGATTCCGAGGAGGATATGTTAGAAGCACAGGATGACGTAAATGCCATCTCCAGGTAACACAGCAGCATGAACCTAAGGCTCAACTCAAACAAGACCACCGCAATGGTGGTTTCTAGGGGGGGAAAAACGTCCTAAAGCTCAACATCAGGTTGGGTGACAAGCAAATAGCTGAGGTTTGCTCTGTGAAACATCTGGGTTTCCTCATCTCGAGCAACTTATCCTGGACTGACCATATAATCTCAACCTGTCGAAAGCAAGAAAACTCATTTCAGACCACTACCAGAAAAACTAACTCTCGCTCCCTTCGTCGTCCATTCATCAGGACTGAACACCACAAGGCGAGCTTCTTCCCAAGTGCTGTCCCACTGTGGAATGACCTGCCTGACTCCGTCGTTATGGCACCATCAGCAACTGCCTTCAAGAGAGCTCTGAGGAGCCATCTGAACTCTACCTATCAAATACATACACAAAGGTTAAAGTGCACTCAACCAGGGCTGGTACACCAACGAATGGGGGGAAAAACACTAGTAAGTTAAGTAAAATAAGTATATAGTAGTTGTTGGAAGAAAAAAAAAAAGAACTAGCGATAGCTATAAAAATACATTTAACTGTATGTTTTGTTGTTGTTGTTGTTGTTTTTAACTTAGCTGCGGTAGTATTGTCAGCCATGAAGAAGGTTCTTTAGCTTGTTCAAGAATATGACGAGAAAAAGTTAATTACAGGAACTGCCTAGCTAGTTCAGCAGCATTTTGTTTTTGAAGAGTGACAGAAAATTCAATAAAACCAATAGCAGCTCTAAAATATGGTGAATTTTTCTTCACAATCACTAAGAGGTAAGTTACAAATTGGTCATACTGATAATACTAAATTACAAATAGGGTGTGGCTGTCTATAACGGAGTGTGTAATTGTGAATGGGTAAATTTGAGGAAAAACGCGAACTAGCTGCAAGGGACATGCTCAAAAAACAAACAAACGGGGACTATCCAAGCAAAAGGGGGACAGTTGGTAATAATTGTCCTCTGGATGCTGCTAGACAAAAGATTCACTATGGTGAGATTTAATAGCTCAACGAGATTGAAGTACAGGAATTGTGATGTTTCTTGTCTGCTGATATGAAGTAGCTAAAGGAGCACAATAACTGACTATTGTGAAGGCTTACTCATATTTCTCAGTCATTGTATTAATAATGTAATAGAAAAAATATTGCTTCATTAATGTCTAAGAGTATTTAGAGCATAGGGTACTTTTGTGTGCAAAAGTCGATGCTGAATACTGAAGTCAGTATTCTAGTTCTTATCTTTAGTTAAGTGTACCTTTAAAAGCTGACACCTTCTGTTCCCAGTATTCAAAAAATTCTATTGTTTTCACAGGTTATGGGAATATTTAAATGAATTGGCATGTATTTTCTTTCTTTTTTCTTTTTACTTCATTGGTTTTAATCTGATTCAGTTGATCTAATGATATAACCCATACATACCTCAGCTGACTCCACATGTATAGAGCATGCTGCTGATGATGATGCAACCATTATCATTAGCCACTTCACTGATTATCTTCTTCTAAGTGCAAAGAAAACCCATATTTGATGTTGAAAAGGCCAAAAACTGAGGCTGGACCCATCTGAACTTGTGTAAAACTGTGGAGTATAGTCAAAAGTCTGGGGACACAGTCAATATGCCTGGGAGTGTGGTCTAAATTCCTGGGAGTGTAGTCAAAGTTCCTGGGGGTGTGGTCAAAATTCCTGAGGTGTGGTTATTATTGTCCTTGTTACCATTCCAGAAAAGTTGACACCTACATTAACCCTTAGCTAATAATTTATCAAATTGCTATATAATAGTACAATAATCTGATGTTTCAAAATTATTGGTATGACATAGTGTAGGCAAAATTGTTTAGTCATTAACTATTATTAAACATTATAATTACTATTAATTATTACTTAAACTTGGGGCTGAAATTTTTTTGCAAGATGAAAAAGTTTTGCAATAGCAGACGGTGTAATCCCTTCAATCCGACTGGCAGCACCAAGCTACGAACACAAACAAACAGCTAACAATGTGTATATTTGTGCTCGTTTATTGATCACTTATTTAGTTGGTTAGTTACTTTGTCTGGCCAAACTACTACTATACAATAATACACTTGTCTGTCAGTAACAACTATGTCCGGTATCAGTAGCTATTCAAGAATAATTCATCAGCTAATAAAATGACTTGGTTAAAAAAAAATCGTCATTTTCAATCGCTACATTGGTAAAGACTATTAAAATGCAAGTAAGTGAAATCATAAAGAAAGAAGATAAGAAACTAAGTAAGAAAAGGACGTCGATAACTTGATAAGGCTTTCTAATCGACAACAAGGTAAGAACAATGATAAATACCTTATTCTACTGCCTTACTAACTCATAAAACTTAGTACATCAAACGGTACTGTGTAGCAGCTACTTGCTAGTCACTTTAAATAGTTCATGCTCATAAAGTTGTTGTTTCCTAATGCTAAAACTTGTTTCTGCCTGCTTCTTATAACAAACAACATAAACACGATTACTCATTAATAAAAAAAACTCACTGTCGTTGGTCTAACTTTCTGTAACTTTTCATAGCACTCTTCTGATAAAGATAGTCTACAAAAACATCAATTAAGCAGGACTAAATATTGAATATAAACTCAACAGTTACAATAGTGCTATGGTCAATCTACACATACTTGTGATACGGGAGATCATGTGGAAGCTGCAAAGACTCGCTCTTTTGGATGTCCAAAACTTCTTCCATCTGTCTTTGGACTACATCATTGTACCTTGCTTCTATATGTAACCTGAGGGCTAAGGCTTGGTTACTGTAGATTTCGGAAACTAAGTCATTAGGAAGTACTGCCTTCAGATTGTCCATGCCAATATCTGGCTTGCGTAAAATATCCCAAGCACTGAAAGGAAAGTAAAATTGAAGTATATAATATAAAATCATAAGTAGCTACTATGGTTGATGTGTAAAAAATAATGGTGACTAAGTGGTAAAGACACTCTGGTTATGTAGAGCTGGCAAGCCTTGGGGCGAACAAAATTTGTTCATTTCAACCACTGAAAGCAATGCTTCAATGTGGCCAACAAATATCATGCACAAGGATTTCACTAAAGTATTAATACTAAGACAACTTATTCTAAATCTTCTCTTGGTTCATTTGTAGGTAGATAGTAAGCTCTATTAGTCATACTCATAGAAGCTTAATGGTTTAGATAATGTGGATATGATGATAAATCCTTATGTTAAAGATGGTTAGGCTAGCTCACCATATACACATATTCACTAGTTTAAGTATTCAAAAATTTAATTCATTACAGCAGTAAATAAGAATTTCAAATCACTAGCTACTGAGGAAATAAATACATGAAATGCTATTTAGTGTGTGAGCCCAAGAAACATCATAAAAAAAACAACTGAAACAAGCAATTGCTCACATTTAGCCAAGTTAGTAGATCCTATACAACACTACAGCAACCAGTTAAGTACAGCTGTATTACCTTCTCCTGTGGCCTCTATCCTTCACAGAAAGAACGCCAAGCTTACTCCGCCAGTCTTCTGGCATAAGTGTAAAACACCTACAAATAAAGAAATAAAGAAATAAATAATATTGAGCTAAGCACAATAGTAAAAAATGTAAGTACAATATCCTTCTATACAATAAGAAGCTAGTCACAAACTCATTCATTTGCTTGCAATATTAGTGGCATAGCTATATATTTTAAATCAGCAATTTTACTCTCATTAAACATTTTTCTCTCCATCTGTTCTTTCACCAATATAGAATAAAAAAGTGCCTGTTGGTACTTGGAAATGAACCTAGTGCTTGATTTATATTGTTTAATGTACACATGATGTGATACTTTGCCGTGGCAACTAATCAACTCTTCAATTCTGTGTATAATGAAGGTTTCATACATAGGGGTCCGGCCCCATAGAATCACACCCCCCCCCTCTCCCCTCAAGAATTTTGGAAGTTGACCAACACTAATCACACTAATACACTCACACACAGCCATGTGCATCAAAGTAGTACACGTCTAAAAAATGGGTGTAGCTAAATACACCCAGTGTCTCTCACACCCTCCAAGAAAAAACCCTGGTAATAATATTGCTGATTGTGAAAGAAGTAATAGAACAACTTAAACAGTCAAGAAAATCCAAACAAAATTTTGAACTGCTTACTTGAGATGCTCTTTGGCTGTTTCTAAAGATTGTTCCATCTCTGCAGTCATAGTCATCCTCTCCTCACTGACACATCCTACTTCATAGCCTACAGTAACAAACACCATGACACTTACACTAACTACATTAGACCCTGATAGCCTACAAGTTCCATACTAGGCAAAAAAAAATTAGTAAGTTGAATTTAGTATAATTACTTTCTCAACTTTATGCAGATATTCTGACAAGCTCGTTGACTTCTATTGAAATCCTTACCTTTCCTTGTGAGTCTCACGTCTGCATTGTCAGGTCTTAACAGTAGCCTATATTCTGCACGACTATAACAGACACTTAAATCATCATTTCAACGCGAGCTGTGGGCTCATGGCTACCTAGTGAACATTCTGTATGGCTCTGAAGTCCCATTGGTGGTGAGGTCATCAATCAAAACGCCAACATAGGCCGTGCCTCTGTCTAAGATGAATGGCTCTCTGCCCTGATGGAGAAGAGCAGCATTAATACCAGCCATTATACCCTACAAAAATATGGCAAGGTAATGGTCACAGATATGTCTGGAATTTTTTATCTTCTCTTAGGTTAATTGATATAAATTTTAATTATCATATCACTTCAAAAAGCCCTATTTAATGGTTTGTTGTTGCTGTTTTTCTTGGTCACAACTACACTATTTCACTCAAATTACATTGACTTTTCATTTTCAATTAGGGTATACTTTTTAAAGATACCTGCCAACCAGATCAAGTTTTAATTCTACTTGCAGTTATGGATGACCACTACCTACACAGTAACCTATTCCATTCGCTGGACTTCTTGTGGTTCTTTTCAAGTTGCCAATTATCACTACTTCACCCAATACTTGATAATTTACAATTTTACTCATTCAAGAAATTCCTGTTATAAAATACAAACCTGAGCAGCTGCTTCCTCATATCCCGTTGTGCCATTAATCTGACCAGCAAGGAATAAGCCACCCACTAGCTTGGTTTGGAGGGAGGGACTCAATTGCCTTGGATCAACACAATCATACTCGACACCATAACCTGTAAAGTGAGAGGACAACATAAGAAATGACAGGAAATGCTAAGGAATGTTAGGTTCCAACCAGGTTGCAACATGGTGGCATTCTCTAGGCCAGCTATGGTCCTGACCATCTTCTCTTGCATGGCCTCAGGCAAAGTGCACGAGATACCATTGGGATATATCACATGTGAGTCCAGTCCTGGAGGAGAATAACCAACACTTTACATGAGGGAAAACTTGGTCAAGACGAGATAACAAACCTTCTGGTTCAAGCCAGACACGATGACTCTTATTACTAAAACGGAGAACTTTAGACTCAATGGAGGGGCAGTACCTAAATTAATTTAAAAAAATTAAAAAAAGCACTCTGGACTAATAAATACTAGAGTGAGAGCTTTGTTACAAACCTAGGTCCAGTGGTCTCTTCTGTTACATGTCTGTTGAGGTGCATGCCATCCATGATGACCTTGTGGGTGAGGGAGTTAGTGAAAGTCTCATAGCAACACTTTTGCTCTAACAACTACAAGATATAATAAAATTAAAAAATTCCTTCCAGCTAGCATTAACTATGTTATGCCCCATCCACACATTTCACAGAGGACAGAATCCAAAACTGTCAACAACAATCTTTCTGAAGCAGCAAATAACTATATAACACAACATCATTGTAGATACTTATTAACCCTTAGTGGGCATGCATGAGAGCATTATACATGTAGTAGTTATCCTGTCTGTCTGTCTGTCTATCTGTCACACTCTGATTTTGGAGATGACTGACAACTGTTGATTTAGGTATGAACTTACTCAAAACAATGATTTAAAACCTTTTATTTTACTACTTATTATAATTTCGGGCTGATTTTTTTTAGAAAATCCGAAGCTATCAGCTCTGCGCAGGCACTAGATATGTGAGTAACACCAACACCCACTTTTGTCACAATATATAATCACATGAGCTAACCGTTTCTTGCAGTATGCGGTAAATATATGCTGAGAATTAACCGAGTGCTGAGTTTCGCGTTGAAAATATAGGTGAGTATTCTTTGCATTTTCAGTTTTCTTATGAAGAAAGCTTTTACATCTACCATTTTCATTGTACAGCTATACTGACACCTAATCGGTTTAAAAAAAATGATTTCATAGCTAGCTAGCTAGTATATAGTAGCGGTGAGGGTTCATACATTTGGTGCTTCATTTTACTCAAGCAGCTATAGAAATGCGAGACTTTATTCCGTTATCTTCTCACATATATTATGTAGTCTATTCAACAGTAATGAACCAAAAAAATCAACTAAGCACTTTTCTGGGCAGCACATCTTTCAAAACCAGTAGTCGGTCCAGCCATAGTGAGCTTTAAAGTATAAAACACTAACAATGATCACAATAGATCTGTATCTAATAAAAGTGCTTTACCTGTATTCCTTTGTGTTCATTAAAGAAAGAGAAAGGTACCGGTGGTTGGTCTCCTTCTTGCTTCAGCAAACATGAAGTATTCATTGTCCTACTATCCACACGAGGTGGAGTTCCTACAGTACAATGAAAATTAAAACCCCTTAACTGATTAACTAATTATATAATACTATAACTTATTACACATGTAATATGTAAATGTAAACTAGCTATAACACATTTTCTATGAGGGAGTTGCTAATGGTAAGTATGATTAGGTGTTTGCTAACAAGTTTCTAAACAATGAAGGAAGTTTCTTAGAGTAAGTAGAGTCTGACAAGTGACTACAGGACTAGTGTTAAGTCACCATATCTAGTTATAACTACATGTACATGTATAGTGACAAAAAATAAAAAAAGTGTGTGATATAAGCAGTTCTGAGCATATGTAGTCTGTAAGTTTGTTGATGTCTCAGTAGGCTACTCTAAATGATGCACAAAAGGTGTTGGAATGTACGTAGCTAAATATAAAACAATAAATGTAATTGAATCAATTTCTGATGAACGTGATGGGATTTCTTTACAAGTATAGTAAATATTTTATAACCCATTCACCTAGATGCATTAGTGCAGCATCGTTATTGTCCATATAGTTATATATCTGTGTGTGACCAAAAACTCACTTCAAATTTATAAAACGATGGTTTTAAAAAATGAACACGATAGCCCACTATTAAGCATCAATGTACTTGCTATACTTTTCTCAGTTCTGATATTTTTGCAGGTAAATTTAACACCTTGCCCATCTAAACCATTGTTCTATTCCTGCCATAGTTCTAGTGTGTGGGCCCAATGCTCACCCCAGCTCTAGTGTTTTCTAGTGTAGAGAAGTTTAAAGGTGAACTATATAAAGTAACAGGAAAGGTGAGGGATGAGGGAAGACACACACGAAACACACAAGGTGACATATGTCCAGTGGGAGTATGCTCAGTCAATACACTACCAACTCCCACTGGGGTGAATGGTATACATGCACATAATGACCTATAGCTAGCTAAATTAATAAATATTTAGCATCACTACATGGTATGAACAGCTACAATAAGAAAAATAAACAACTTGCCAGTTTTCAATCTCATTAGCTTGAAGTTGGCCTCTTCCAGTGTTTTGGCTAGTCCTATTGCTGGCCCCTCCCCCATACGACCAGCTGGAATTCTGTCTAGACCTACACCAGGTTCTCAATGACTCACAGCTAACTCCAACTCCTTCCAACCTCTCACCTATGTTAATGACACCTCTCAAGAAAGTACCAGTAGTCAGAACTACAGTGGATGCCTTCACTATTCCACCTGAACCTAAAAACAATAAATAAAATGCATCAAATTCTAGAAACACAATAATAAAGCTAACACTTTACATGCTCTAATCCTCGACATACTCAAAATATTAACTCCCCAGAATATTCATATATGACTATAGTAGCAAAGAAAGACAGCTAAGTCTTAATACTAATTCTATCCTTTCTTCTTTCTCTTTCACTTTAATTTTTTACACTAACACAAAAACAATTATTCTGGACACAAACACCTCATAACTAATATTCGTATAAATTTATTGTAAGCAAATAATCATATTTTAGAGAGTGCAATGCAGCGAGCAAGCTGACAAAATTAATTAAACTCACAATCAGACTTTTCACTATGCTGCAGTTACGAGTGAAATACTTCATTATGATTTTCATGTAGCAAAAAAAAAAAAAGGCTATGACTAGAAAATTGTTTAAGAAATGGCAGGGCTCTATCTAGTGGGATGGGGAGGGAGGGGGGAGCTTTTCTCCCAAACTTCTTAGCATCGGACCATGAGGGGCTAGGGTGGGTCCGGTATGACTCCGCCTTCCGGCGCCAAGCAGCTCTCGCTGGCAACCGACAGTGGTCCGTGATAAATGCTACGCTATTCTCTATGAACTTGCAGCATGATCATCGGCAGTTCGTCGTTGCGAACTTTGCTTTGCTACAACTCATTCGGAGGCAGATTGCGCACTCTATGAAACGAGAGACCCGGATGTGGGGGACAGACTGCGGAGCCTTGAGAAAGCAGTCCTCACAATAGCAGCGCCAGTAGGACGACCAGCAACAACTGAGGGAGGAAGGTCATGGAACCCAGCAGGAATAATCTGCAAGAATTTTAATAGGTCGGCGTGCAATTTTACCAGATGCAGGTATGCACATATCTGTGCCAACTGCAGGGGTAACCATCCAGCCAGCAGATGCGGCAGTCGTGGCTCGGGAGGTGCAGCCCCATACAGGCGTCCACCTGGCCGGAGTATCTAAGGGCAAGGAGTACAACAGACCAAACTCAGACGAATTGAATATTGGGCATGCCTTATCATACACCGTGCCCAATTTGTCGTGTTGATTAACTTTCATAATACAATAAAGATTCAGTATTGAAATGAGAGTGGGAGATATTAATAATAGGCCGTAGGTGTGTGTGGGTATGCATGTGAGAGGGATTTTATTAGAGGGGGTGGGAGGGGGGGGGGGGGGTGGGGTTGGCTATACATGTCAGATAGTATTAGTACAAGATAGGTAATTTGTAATTAAGAGATATTTGAATCTCTTTACAGGGCTGGCGAAATACCAGTACACGGAGGATCTACTACGCTTGCACACGTGCCGGTCCCTTGCCTCAGTCTTGTTACCGGACCCTCTCTGTCAAGTAATCACTCCGCTACTATGGCAGCAGTGGGACAGGGCGTTGGAAGCGCATCCGGATCAAAGGCTCAGGCACTATATCGTGGAGGGTATAAAAGACGGTTTTCGCATCGGGTTTGATGGTAGCAGAGCAGTAGTCCGACCTGCAATGTACACGAACATGCCGTCAACACAAGAGCACCCAGAAGTCGTGGACAGTTACCTTGCAGAGGAATGTGGGGAGGGTAGAGTGGTCGGCCCTCTAAGACCAGAGTGGGTCCCAGGAATTCACTGCAGCAGGTTTGGAGTTATCCCAAAAGCGACATCAGGGAAGTGGCGATTGATCACTGATTTGTCGTTCCCGCATGGCGAGGCAGTCAATGATGGCGTAGGTGAGGTAGTAAGCTCGTTGACATGTTGGAGTGCAGGATGCAGTAAGAGCCATAGTGCAGCTGGGTATGGGCACAGTCTTGGCAAAAGTAGACATCAAATCTGCCTATCGTAATGTCCCAGTCCACCCAGAAGACAGGTGGCTCCTGGGCAAGAGGTGGTGTGGATCAGTCTTCGTTGATTCGGCGCTACCATTTGGTTTACGGTCAGCCCCCAAAAATATTTACAGCACTAGCTGACGCTGTAGAGTGGATAGCAAGGCAGGAGGGCGTGGAGTGGATTATGCATTACTTGGATGATTTTTTAGTTATTGGGGCGCTAGGTACAGAAGACTGCAGGCTAGCAGTTAGGAAACGGCAAAATGTGCTGGATAGACTTGGCTTTCCAGTGGCAATGGAAAAGCTAGAAGGACCCAGTACAAAGCTCACGTTTCTAGGTTTTGAGATTGACATGGTGGCAATGGAGGTCCGCTTGCCTCAGGCTAAATTAGCAGAGCTCAAAGAGCTGATTCAGCACTGGTGTGAGAGGAAGGTGTGCACCATATGGGAGCTAGAATCTCTGGTGGGACACTGGGGCCCCCACTCAGGTAGGTCGTGCAGGCCCGGCAAGACATTCTGAAAGAATGTTTTTGAGACCAAGGCATCCAGCGGAAGATCAAAGGCCATGGTTCACAGGCTTAATCTCGGGTTTCGATCAGACATGGCATGGTGGGCAGTATTCCTTGAGTCGTGGAATGGGACGAGCATGATAGAGCACAGGAGCAGTGACAAGGGTGGAGTGGTGCAAATCTGGACAGATGCGTCGGGGGTTGGGGGTGTGGTGTGTGGTCCCCTAGTGAAAAAGAGTGGATTCAGATGGGATGGGCGCAGTTGTCGCAGGGAGGTAGAGAAAGAATTGACAGAGAAGGCATCTCCATGCAAGAGTTGCTACCGATCGTGTTAGCATGCATGGTGTGGGGAGCCAAGTGGTCGGGTAGGGCTGTACAGGTGCACTGCGATAATACTGGTGCCGTGGCAGTGGTTACTTCAGGCTATAGTCGAGCCCCAGCCATTATGCACCTGTTGCGATGCCTTTTCTTCATCAGGGCACACTTCCAGATTTCATTGTGGGCAACGCATACACCAGGGGCGGACAATACGATGGCAGATGCCATTTCCCGTAACCACCTCTCCCAATTTTTCTTGCAGGCACCGGAGGCCCGTCGGCACAGGGTTCCAATCCCTCAGCCACTAGTGGATCTACTAGTCGAGCAGCAGCCAGATTGGACATCTCGTCTCTGGACCCGATTGTTCAGGAGCTCTTTGCCGCGGGTCTAGCACCAGCGACCCAACAGAACTACAAGTCAGGTACAAGACGATACCTGGAATTTTGTAGGGAATTTAACATGCACCAACCATTTCCAGTGAGAGAGTCCACACTGATGTACTTTGTGGCATGGGCATTTCAACAGGGTTTGTCGGGAGGAAGTCAAAAATTATCTGGCAGCTGTTCGTCACTCACACATCTCCTTGGGGCTTGGGGATCCCCGGATAGGAGGAATGCGGCAATTGGAGTATGTGGTGAAAGGATTAAAGAGAAGGGCCCAGAATCCTCGACGAACGCGGCTGCCAATTACGGTAGAAATCTTGGAGGCCTTGCAACGGGCGTGATTGCTCCATCAAGAGTCACAGGATGCAGTCATGCTGTGGGCAGCGGCAGCAATGTGTTGTTGTTTTTTTTGGTTTCTTGCGATCAGGCGAGGTTACAATTCCCAAAGAAGGAGGCTTTGAGGCGGATAGACATCTGGCAGTTGGGAACGTGCGACTGAGCAGATATCAGGACCCACATTATGTGGAAGTTCACTTAAAGGCCTCAAAAACGGACCCCTATCGTCAAGGGGTTACTATTTTTCTGGGGCGTGTACAAAGCAGGCTATGCCCAGTGGCAGCAGTGGCACGTTATATGGTTTTGCGGGGGGTGCAGCCGGGCCAGTTCTTTAAGTTCAGAGGTGGCAGGGCGCTGACTAAGGAGCGATTTGTAGAGGCTGTACGAAGGGCGCTCACACTGGCTGACTATAATGCATCTCACTATGCTGGCCACAGCTTTCGAATTGGCGCTGCTACGACTGCGGCACAGAGAGGCTCCCAGAGCCTCTTCAAATGGCAGAACCCCCAGCTTCTGCAGCTACACCAACACAACAATCAGGACTCACTCATTAAGACGCTCGGTCGGTGGGAGAGTTCTGCATACACAATATATATTAGGACTCCACCAGAGGTCCTGCAAGGTGTAGCCTCGGGATGATACAGAAGTAGAGTGAACAATCAAGAACATTGCATGTGATGTATTGTCCATGGTGCATTCATCTATTCAGTTGTGCTGTTGATTATCTCCGAGTGTGGGGGAGGGGAGGGGGGTGAGGAAGATAAGGATTAGGTGAGGGTTGCCTAGCAACCTCTGGGCAGGTGGGCGTGGCACCCACAGGCTCACCCAATTAATCAAGGACCTAGACCAATAGTGGGGAAACACCCAGAGTGGGCTAGAGGCGGAGCCTTGCCATACGCAAAGCCACACCTTCCCAGAGCAAAGGCAAACCCCAGTAATTGGTATGGTTGAAAGAGTATTATCCATATGTTCCAGAAGGAAAGACTATTAAATGAAGACAGTCCGCGCGATCAATTGAGCCGTACCGCGTGACTAAAAGTGGGTGCGTTTTGAGCGGGAAACCTGTGTTTTTTTCTATTCCCATAGACTTTTGTATTGAGTTTTGGAATAATACTTTCTCTCCGGTTTTAGAGTATACTGAGGGAATATTTTTAACCGCTTCGGCGCGAACTTTTCAATGGTGCAAACCCCGGATGCGTAGCTTCTTCCGTTTTAAAGTTATTCAAGTTTTTCTTGAGGCCAACTCAACTTGACATACTATAGTTAGGAGAAGAGTGGAGTGAGTGAGATGTCAAGGTGTTTAATGAGAAATCAAGAAATCAGGAAGAATTAAACTATACTTCATGAAAATGCCGTGTTTTAAAAGAACCAAAAGCTGATATGACAGGGAAACCCTTCAGCAAAGGAAATAACAACCAATAGAGTCAATGATAATAATATACTTTTATGAATGAAAATAGCTAAATTACATGATCAAAAAATGGTTTCCAATAGTACACGAACATGGAGCTTGAGGGTGACAAAACACACACACACACACACACACACACACACATCAAGCATCACTATGAACTAAATCCTAACCTAAAACCACAGGAATTAAAGCCATCAAAGTTTTAGAAAAGACAATTCAATTGTTTCTTTACAACTACCTAATTCATAGGAATCATTGTACTGTATCCTAAAAACCATTCTATCCTAAGGCTTTTTTTTTTCATAGCGATATGTGATGCGTGCTTGGTTACTTTTGTCATACTCAGGTTCCATGTCATTTTCAATCATTTATACTGATGAGGCCCAAAAGGGTCTATATTAAATATATTCATGACCAGTGAAGCTAAAATAAAGATTACAAGTTTTATGCTCATGCTATACTGTTTAGCACACTCAAATATGTACTAAGTGTTACTTGAATTTAAAACTAGAGCTAGTATTTGTGCATATATCCCCTTTACCACATCTGCAGGAGTGATGAGCTACTATATCATATACAGTTGAATAATTATGGTTACAGCTGCATTTTCTTGCTAGCAATCTGTGCTCCAACACACCTTATCTTGGTAAGAATACAATTTTAGTGTACACGTACATTTAAAGTTTGAACCTTACTTAGCACATGGTTTTCAGTATGTGGGTATTATTTATGTGTGGGTGTACTGGCAACATAAATCAAATGATTAATAAAAAACAAAAACAAAAAAACTCGGGCTATAGGCCTCTAACAACATTGTAAAATGAAACAGACAATTTTTACATACCCAAGCAAATGCCATCAACTTGCAAACAATGTGGATCCTCTCCTTTCTTGTGAATGGATAAATCTTCTACAGAATCCTGAAGGAGATGCAGACCATCAATCCTCTTCATGCATTCCTGCATATTCTGGCGATATTTGTCTCTATCTATCTGAGCTCTTAAACCCTGACAATACAACGCACACATGTCAAACCATTAACTAAAGACAGGTATCGTTTGAACTGACCCAAACAGCAGGACCTTTGCTCCTATTCAGTACTCTAAACTGAATGCCAGATTTATCTATAGGGCAAACACAAGTGCTCATTATACTAACTGTGTACATCAAGTAATGCTACCTTTAGCTGTTGACTACTCTTCGTTCTTACCACATATCCTTGGAGCTACTCCATCCAATGCGTCTATCTCTCTAAGCAAATGACCTTTACCGATGCCCCCAAAGGAAGGGTTGCAGGACATCTCTCCTGCATAATTACAACACACACAGACAAACATTTATAATCTGTATGTAATTTGTAGTATGTAAACATGATACTACAGACCATATTTAGCTACTTTAGTTATTGTTGTTGTTGTGTAAAAAAAAATTTCCCTTCACTTTGGCTAGCAACCGGTGAATGACTGTATCACTGACCTCACTTTGCTACCAGCTAAGTGTAACATGGCCATTAAATAGTATACCAGTAATCTCTGTAACAATTTGTATGGCAGAAATAAAAGGCTCACTCATTTATTCATATCTTTGTTATTCATTTGTTCGCCATTTAATAATTCCTTAACAAAAAGAATGGCATCTCACTGATTGTGAAAATGATTGTGTTAAAAACATAATCCATGCACATGTTTTTTTTTCTTTGACCTTGCTATATATTAAATCACAAGAGCCTTCAATAGGTGCAATGAATTCAAATACAAAAGGAACGTGATGTCAGTCAAAAATACTAAAACTACACAATTACATTGGTAATGCAATTGGGAATATATATCAGTAACCCAGAGATCTCAACTAAATCTGAAAAATGTTTGGAACACATAATGGTTGATGTGATTTAACAGGCTACCATAACTATATAATTACATTGGTAATGCAATTGGGAATATATATCAGTAACCCAGAGATCTCAACTAAATCTGAAAAATGTTTGGAACACATAATGGTTGATGTGATTTAACAGGCTACCATAACTATATAATTACATTGGTAATGCAATTTGGAATATAAAATGAATTCTCTGACCACTACCTTGTGGGAGGAATGCACACATTCCAGAACCTTTTAAAGGATCATATGAGTCTCAGCATAGCTATTAGCAGTGGCATTGTGTGTAAGTGTATGGGTTTGTGATGTTGTGCATGTCATGAACTTACGAGGGTTTCAATTCAGTGAAGCTAAGATACACATAGCCAGTACCATAAAATAATGAACAATCCAATGAAAGGGTTCACTTCTAATAGACAATTAATAATTTCTTAACTAGCATTTTTGTGAAACAAATTGGGCTAGATGTAATATAAAAAATCCCACACAAACATAGTCTTCTTTTTTTTTTACTTTGGCAAAGTACTTACCTAAAAATTACTAGCTAAAAGTGTCATGGAAATATTTGCAAATTATTAAGGTACTGATTACTACTCAAACGAGGAAGTATTTAGTAATTAGATGCTCTTTAAAACTTTTTTTTTTTTTTTTTGCATAAAATTAATCTGATATAATTTTTTAATACACTTGTGTCCATTGCTTTGCTTTTTATTCTCTTCCGTTTTCGAATTAAATCATCACCTACTTGCTAATGTCAGTGTTTAACAATCTAAAACACTTATCTTGATAATGCATGGTGGTGGTGACGATGATGATGATGATGATGACTATGATGATTGCAAAAATGATGATGATACAGCAATTAAAGTGACTGAAACTCTCCCACACATGCACATACGTACACATGACACCCTTTCCCTTTCCCGATCAAGACTGGAATCCATTGGTCTTACTATGAGAGTGTAACTATTGTTTTTGTTTATGCATCTGTGTGTTCTGCTTTGAATTCCAGTCCTCACTCATAATAGCCAAATCACAACACACAAACTTAACTACGCATGTATATCTGTAGTAATAAATAATATCAACTTAATTTTAAAAAAACAACAACACAAAATTGTTTAATTGGAAAAAGTTTGAAAAAAAAAAAGAAGAAAAAAAAAGATACTGAAGCTTCAAACAAGCAAGCTGCAACAAGTTATGGTGCTAAGTCAACAGTCAATTAAAACAATTACTTAACAATCTTAGAATGTATTTTACTCTTTAAAATGATTTGTTTCATTTAGTTCTCAGAAGAGAATTGAGCACTTTTGAAAATACAAAACAGTTTATACAAAATGTTTAGTTAAGAACCACAGTGTTCATTCCAGCTTATGATGACAGGTTAGAAAGAAACCTGACATGGTAGCTCAAGTAAAGTTGGCTCTACGGAAAAGCAGCTGAAAAGGAATCTAATGAACAACACTTTACTAGCTGTTTTACTTAACACACAAGATTAATTTATATATATTATAGTAGGTTCCGATATAGAGTTGTGCACACCCATTGTAAATAGCATTATGTAGTGAAATGTAGTGGTCAAGACCTCAGATCTCTGCTACTGTGCTGCCTCTTGCTTTGGGGTGGAGTAGTATTCGAGTTTATCAAGTATGTATATATATATTATATATATACATACTCAATTTAACTTGACTGTAATGCTTTGTTGTCAGTTCCCTGTCAGCTATGTGGTGAATATCTCATGAGAAAATTATGAAATATGAAATTATTATGCATGTCTTGAGTTATATCTCACCATTACATAGCTGTTCCAACGATAGGTGTGGCACATTCCAGATTTTAGTTTAGGGTGCTTGTATCACAGCAATGGCAAGCAAGTTAGCATCCTAACTGGTGAAGAATTTTCAGCATGGCGGATAAAAATTGAAACAAATTGACGTTTACTTCCAATTAGAAGTACATAAGCACTCCAAACATGCCCCAAAGATTTCTCTTCCAAAAGGACTACTATAATGCTTTAATAAAGTGCATATTACTATTAAGAAAAAGCTCAACTGTTGATTGTCTATGGCATAGAAAAAAAGAAGCCATTAATGAAAAGGTTAACCAATAAATATGTCCTCAGTATATTTAATTTACTAGTACTTTACTAGTTTTCAATTCAATGTAGTTATGTAAAGCTAGACCCTTTACCGAACTATTACTAGAAGCGTCTCCATGTAATTCCCTGGGAGTACTGGAGATGGATTGGATCTTATACGACTAAACTTGTTAATAACACACAAAATACAAAAATTTAATATGATCTACTCAATTGTGCTACCTGCTCACAGTTAGAGAAGAGTCTCCATGATAGCACACACGAGTTACCAGACCTTCACATATTCTAGTAGTCTCGCATAGCCAGACCCTTTACCTACCGCTACGCTGGGAAAGGGTCTGGTGGCATTAGTACATAGTACCAGTTCAATACCCTCCAGATCGCAGGGGGAAGTTGCGGTTCTGATCATGGTTGTCAGTAATTTAGGGTTACTGCAGCTACTCAATCAGCTCTTTTTCGCGGTCCCAAGACATTCGCGTACTAGAGGAATGGGGCAGCGGAACTTGCTGCAAATAAGGTGCCAAACAATGAAAGGGCTACAGCTTGTAAATGGTAGATATATAAGAAAGCTTTGCTCTTTGATATTGACAACAAAAAAACAAAAACAAAAACAAAAACAGTTAATTTTGTGACAGTAATAATGCTACTGTTATAAGCTAGGAGAATAAGCTAGTATGTTGTACCTTATAGCATACCATAGTTACCATAAGCAGGCAGTTATGGCACACCTTATATCCACCTTCTCTCACAGTGCAGAGATTTTTGTACAAACATTTAGCTAGGCATTGAAGTTTTTCGTGTGCGGTATTTTTACGTTTACATCATGGTTTAACCGCGGAGCATCCAGTGAAGGACTAATTACATTCCTTTTGAACTGGTACTATGTACTAATGCCACCAGACCCTTTCCCAGCATAGCAGTAGGTAAAGGGTCTGGCTATGCGAGACTAATCTTCTAGGAGGTCAGGTGGGACTACTGACTACAAAGTTACTCACACTAACCTATGGAGCTTAGTTTCTGTGTGACCAGCAGTGTTTTGGCTCCCATTCTCGCAGCAGCAGCTGCAGCTTCACAGCCAGCATGACCACCTCCTACCACTACCACATCAAATTGTCCTCCTTCACCACTACTGACTTCACTAATATTTCTTATCAGACTCCTGGTCCTAGATAAATTTAACAAAACTCACTACATTCATCTAATTTATTGTTTATACCTTTCTGAACTGAAAAATCTTCTCATCACAATGTTAATAGCTGTGTCGATAGTGACTTGTCGTGCAATAAAACCCCTTTACCAAATATTTAGAGAACGGTAAAGCGTCGTTAAGTCAAAAAGTACGAATTGGTTGTTTATGATAGGGCTTTTTATGCGTAACAAATGCAATGCATTCATGTCGCTGGTTCTTCGTGCGCATATTTGTATGATAGCTTGTAATTAAACTCATTGCTGCTGTTGTTGAATTTGTTTTTGTTTTTGAATGTTTGCAAATTATAATGCCATGTAAAAAATTTTTTTTACTTTGCACTAAGTAGTGGAAAACTTCAGTGTGGGATTAAACAAACATTAGGTTGGAGCAATAGCACTCATTGAGAAGAAATTATAATAGTATTAGCAAATTATTATATTATTTATATCTACTATGAATGTAACAGTTTAATAAAATCTCCACTCTGTGCCCACTAACAGAGCTTGTAGCTACACAGACAAATAGGCTACGATCACAATGTTAATTCACTTTGCTCTAACATTCACTAAATCCCTGCCCATGAACCAATGCTCTTCTGACTCTCTTTGACACATCTCACACTTACCACATCTAAATTTCTAACCCAGCTAACTTCACTTTGCATGGATTGAATTCACGTAGAGGTCAAAGTTGAATGAAACTTTATTCATTTGGCTCTGTTTTTAATGAGCTAGTTAAGTTACAAGCAAGTCATCTAAAGCTAGGAGGTTGATGCCCTTAGGTGAGTGTATGAATCTAGATGGTTTAGACTTTAGACTTTGGATGCCAATCATGTTTTAGACTTTCTTTTTTTATCATGATCCATGTTGATCTTGTGTGAACTATGACCTTCACACTTCAATGCCTAACATTATCAAGGGGTGTGCCACAAGCAATGCTTTTGCCTACAGAATTTATTTCACTCACATGAACTTAAGTTTTATATATACACAATATATATTTAATACATCACATGCCATTAACTATTATATGATAAACACAACATATACATTAAAAAGTGATAGTTCAAACATGGCACTGTTATAATTATATTTACTTTGTGTAAAGTTCAACAATGGTAGCCAATACATCTTCTGAATTGTTAACAACATTACTTAATAGTCTCACTTCCAGGTCATTGTTAGTGGATTCTGCCAGTGTTACATAAAACCATGGAGGTCTGTTAAACTCGCAGCATGTGCTGGTACTGGCACATCCCTGGCCAGTCCACAGGGCCCTAGTCCCATAAAACGTGCCCTCCACAGAAGAAGCAGCTGTGTTTCCAGAGTCGCAGAAATACTCATTACCCATATATGGCGGTAAGGAGTAGGGGTAATTGCTAGCTGAACACGGACAAAGTTTGTTGCTAATAGAAGTAGAAGTTTCAGATTCACCTGCAGCAAAAGACCAAATGTGCTGTCTAGGAGACCCGCGAGTGATGGAGACGCCATCTACATAGGTTCCATCAATGGTCTGGTCTAGATTCCCTGCTTCATTGTAGGCTAGGTTCGCAATGTAATTTCCAAATCCATCTGTTTGCCCCAACTGATATCCTATAACTCTGCCACATACATTAGAATAGGTATTTCCTCCTGTAGAGAATGTAGCTGAAGCTATACGAGCAGACCCTCTGCTGCAAGCAGTGATAGGAGAAGATACCTGGGTCCAACCTGCAGGGCACTGGCTGTTGGGCTGGGTCATATCTATTGATGCAATCCTGTTCCATCCAGCTCCACCACATTCTGGTCCATAGCGGCCATCGAGTATAGAGTTAACCCTGTGTACCAAATCATTCATATTTTCCTTGGGTACGTTACTTGGACATGTAGAATTTATTAGAGAAGAAGTTCTCAGGGGAAGCTCTTGAGCACCAGACTGCACCAGGAAACTTGTAGCAACAATTACTAGTACATTAAACGCCTCCATCGCTTCCAACGGGCGAGCTCGGAGCTAAAATACTTCTACGGACCCTTATTTAGTGGCCTGTGTACGCGCCTGCACGCTATAAGCGGTCAAAAGTGGGCGTGTGCTCAGATTAGCTCCAAACAACGTCATTGCGGTTCCAGCGCTAATGATGGGGAGGGGTCCAGATATTTTAGGTCAAAACTTTATACATAATACAAAAATAAAAAAGATTGTCCTGTGAACAATCACCACTCACCACCTAATCCTTTTCTTCTTCTTCTTCTTATTATTATTATTTTACATACTTACTCAGTCATTTGGTTGTTAGCTTTTTGTTTACCCATTATTACTTATTTGATTGTTATTATTTTGTAATTGTATGATCGGTTGCCTAGCCAGCACTTTTATTTTTTGCTTATTGTCTTACTAAAATATATTTTTAATGATCAAACATTATAATAATTATTTGAACAGCATCTCTCTAGCTGTAATCAAACAATATTCATGCAACCATTAAACTGGAGGAATGGAATTTAGCTAGTCAAATATGGTTTTGTGCTTAGCCATGTGTGAATTGAGTAAGGTCAACCCTAGTTGGGTCCTGTCTGTACCTTTATTTTATCACAAATTTTTTGATGAGATGTAATTAAGAAGTCATTTGAATGCTAGCCAATACAATAGCCTTTATCTCAATTATTCACTTTCTCTCACCCTCTCTAGCTTAATGAAGTGTCAGTGGAAGAAAAATCCTCCATCATTGCTTCCAGTTCTGGTTGTTCAGAGCCGTGTTTATTACAGTAAAACCTCTCTAAAAGGGACTCCAAA